>ERZ791744.995-NODE-995-length-21171-cov-5.729021_pt1 | contig 21171 bp, 15 predicted proteins | sample MGYA00510039_ERZ791744 | MGnify/ENA primary metagenome ERZ791744 (study PRJEB30046, sample SAMN00791969) | human gut metagenome | study: EMG produced TPA metagenomics assembly of the A metagenome-wide association study of gut microbiota in type 2... | reverse complement strand
TTGCTGTGGGTGATGTGGAACTTCTGCTCGGCCTTCTTGCCGGTCAGAACAGCCTGATCGCAGTTGATGACGACAACGTAGTCACCGCAATCGACGTTGGGAGTGTAGTTGACCTTCTGCTTGCCGCGCAGCAGAACAGCGGCTTCAGCAGCGACGTGGCCCAGGCTCTTGCCGGCAGCGTCGAGCAGATACCACTTGCGCTCGACTTCAGCGGGCTTTACGAGAGTAGTGCTCATATCTATTTCCTCCTGATAAGCTTTTTGTACGTTTCAGGCGCCTTTCTGGGGCGCGAGTGTCAGTATACATCATAAAAAGGTGCCTGTCAACAGCATTTTTTGATTTTTTCAGCGAAAATTTTCTGTTCTCTCAAAATCTCTCGTTTTCTCTTGAATCCTCACGAATTCAAATTTTCGATTTTTCAAAAAAGTTTTTGCCGGTGCGTGGATATTTTCCGCACCTGCCCGCTACAATTTTGCCTGCGGTTGTGTTATACTATAAAGGATATGGGCAGCTTTGCGCTGCACCGCTTACAAAAGGAGAACTTTTCATGCCGCACGACATCGACCACAACACCGCCGCCCAGCGCCGCACCTCCAAGCTGCTGGCCGCCATGGCCATCTTCATCTGTCTGGGCATCGTGGCGTACATCATCCTCACCCTGCTGGTCAACCGGCAGACCCCCGCCAACCCCGACACCCACTACACCGGCACCAACGGAGTTTCGGTGTATTACGACAGCAGCATCTGGAAGGTCTGCCAGATGACCGAGGACGCCACCCTCGGAACCGTGCTGGAGCTGGCGACGGCCGACTCGGCCGACGGCGCGGAGGATTATCAGGCCGTACTGCTGCAGCGCGGCACCGCCGACACCTACCCGGACTTCATCGACGATTCTGAGAAGGACCTGAAGCAGGCTTACGGCATCATCAAGCCCCGCACCGCCAACATCACGGTGGAAGGGGCCGAGGTCACTGCCGTGCGCTGCGATATCCAGACCTATTATGCCGTGCTGGCCACCATCACCTACGACAGCGGCGATGTGGTCTATGTTTCGGCCCTGACCAAGCTGGCCTCCATCAACGACATCGTCAATCTGGTGGAAAGCGTGAGCCTGTCATGAGCGAGCAGCGTGCCATGCAGCGGCTCTGCGGCCTGATGCGCAAAGCCGTGCAGGATTACGAGATGCTGGCCCCTGGGGACCGGGTGATGGTGGGCGTGTCCGGCGGCAAGGACAGTGTGGCCCTGACGGTGGGTCTGGCCCTGCTGCGGCAGTACATTGGCTTTGACTATGAGGTGGTGGCGGTAACGCTGGATCCTCAGTTTGACCACCAGCCCATGGACTACACCGCCCTGCAGGCCCTGTTTGCCCGGTACGGCATCCCCTACCACATCCGCCGCACCGAGATCGGCCCGGTGGTGTTTGAATACCGGCAGGAAAAGAACCCCTGTTCCCTCTGCGCCAAGCTGCGCCGGGGTGCCCTGCACACCGCCGCGCAGGAGCTGGGCTGCAACAAGGTGGCCCTGGGGCACCATCTGGACGATGCTGTGGAGACCTTTTACATGAATCTCTGGCGGGAGGGCCGCATCGGCTGCTTTTCGCCGGTCACCTACCTGTCCCAGCGGGACCTGACCCTCATCCGCCCCATGCTGCTGGCCACCGAATACGAGGTGCAGTGTGCCGTGCGGGAGGAGGACCTGCCCATCGTCAAGAGCCGCTGCCCCGCTGACGGCGTGACCGTGCGCGAGCAGACCAAAGAGTTCGTCCGGGAACGCTGCCGCACCGACCACGCCTTCCGGCAAAAGACCCTGCACGCCCTGCAGGAAAGCGGCATCGACGGCTGGCGGCCCGTTCACACCGGGCGCGGCAGCTTTATACAAACAGCAAAGAAGGATGAATCATGATGCAGACCCAACCCTTTGAAAAACATGTCTGGGCCGAGATCGACCTCGAAGCCCTTCGCCATAATTTCCGCGTGGTCAAGGCCCGTGCCGGTGCCCTGCCGCTGTGCGCAGTGGTCAAGGCCGACAGCTACGGCCACGGTGCCGTGCAGTGCGCCCGCGTTTTTGCGGAAGAGGGTGCCGCCTGGCTGGCTGTGAGCTGCCTGACTGAGGCCGTTCAGCTGCGCAAGGGCGGGCTGACCCTGCCCATTCTGGTGCTGGGCCATGTGCAGCCCGGCTATGCGGCGGCCCTGATCCAGAACCATATCACGGTGGCCTGCTACTCGGCAGCGCAGGCCAAGGCCCTGAGCGATGCTGCCGTGGCCGCAGGCGGCCGGGTGCAGATCCACCTGAAGGCCGACACCGGCATGGGCCGCATCGGCTTTGCCCTGCGCACCGATTTTGACGCCGCCATCCGGGACATGCTCACCGCCTGTGCCCTGCCCGGGCTGGAGATGACCGGCCTGTTCCAGCACTTCTCAGTGGCCGATGACGTCAGCGAGGACAACATTGCTTACACCGCCGAGCAGCACCGCCTGTTCGTGCAGGCCTTCCACGCCCTGAAAGCCGCCGGGCGGGAACCGCAGCTGGTGCACTGCGACAACTCCGCCGGTGTCATGCTGCACCCGGACTGGCCGGAGGGCCTGCCCCGGGAGCGCTGCATGGCGCGCCCCGGCATCATCCTGTACGGCTACGACCCCAGCGACGAGGTGCGCTTTGGCTGTTTCCGCCCGGTGATGACCCTCAAGACCGTGGTGAGCATGGTCAAGGAGATGCAGCCCGGCCAGTGTGCCAGCTACGGCCGCCGTTTCACCGCCGAAAAGCCCACCAAGGTGGCCACCCTGTGCACCGGCTACGCCGACGGCTACCCCCGGCTTTTGAGCTGCGGCAAGGGCGTCGTGGAGATCCACGGCGTAGCCTGCCCGGTGCTGGGCCGGGTGTGCATGGACCAGATGATGGTGGACGTGACCGATGTGCCGGAGGTACGCGAGGACGACGAAGCCATCCTGTGGGGCGGCACCGTGAGCGACACCGCCGAGACCATCGCCCGCAAGACCGATACCATCCCTTATGAAGTGCTGTGCGGCGTGTCCCGCCGCGTGCCCCGCGTCTACCGCGACCACGGACAGATCGTGGCTGTGGAGGACTGGATCTTAGAAGCATAAAGCTGCCCGGAGGAACTACATGGCAAGAGACAATATCCGCAACTTCTGCATCATCGCCCACATCGACCACGGCAAGTCCACCCTGTCGGACCGCATCCTGGAGCTGACCAAGAGCGTGGACGAGCGCACCATGGAGGACCAGATCCTCGACAACATGGACATCGAACGTGAGCGCGGCATCACCATCAAGGCCCGCGCCGTGACCATGAACTACACCGCCAAGGACGGCAAGACCTACGAATTCAACCTCATCGACACCCCGGGCCATGTGGACTTTGCCTACGAGGTGAGCCGCAGTCTGGCTGCCTGCGAGGGTGCCATTCTGGTGGTGGACGCCACCCAGGGCGTGGAGGCCCAGACCCTGGCCAACACCTACATGGCACTGGAGCATGATCTGGAGCTGGTGCCCATCCTGAACAAGATCGACCTGCCCAGCGCCCACCCGGACGAGGTGGCGCAGGAGGTGGAGGATGTGATCGGCCTGCCCTGCCTGGACGCGCCCCGCGTCTCCGCCAAGACCGGCCTGAACGTGGATCAGGTGCTGGAACGGGTGGTCACCGATATTCCCGCCCCCACCGGCGACCCGGACGCCCCCCTCAAGGCTCTGATCTTTGACAGCATCTACGACAGCTATAAGGGCGTCATCGTCTACATCCGCGTGTTTGAGGGTACCGTCAAGCCCGGCGATACCATCCGCATGATGGCCACCGGGGCTGAATTCACGCTGGTGGAAGTGGGCCACATGGGTGCCACCAACCTGACCCCCTGCGCCCAGCTGCAGGCCGGCGAAGTCGGTTACCTGACCGCCAGCATCAAGACCGTGCAGGACACCCGCGTGGGCGACACCGTCACACTGGCTTCCCGCCCCACCGCCGAGGCTCTGCCCGGCTACCGGCAGGTCAAGCCCATGGTGTTCTGCGGCATCTACCCCGCCGACGGCGCCCGCTACCCCGACCTGAAGGACGCACTGGAAAAGCTACAGCTGAACGATGCCTCCCTGACCTTTGATCTGGAGACCAGTGCGGCTCTGGGCTTCGGCTTCCGCTGCGGCTTCCTGGGCCTGCTGCACATGGAGATCATCACCGAGCGTCTGGAGCGCGAGTTCGATCTGGACATCATCACCACCACGCCCAGCGTGCGCTACCGCCTGACCCTGACCGACGGCACTGTGGAGATGATCGACAACCCCTCCAGCTACCCGGATCCCTCCAACATCGTCAAGCAGGAAGAGCCTTTTGTGGACGTGCACCTGTACACCCCCAACGACTATGTGGGCGGCCTGATGGATCTGTGCCAGAACAAGCGCGGTACCCTCATCGACATGAAGTATTTGGACGATGTGCGCGTAGACCTGCATTACGCCATGCCGCTGGGCGAGATCGTGTACGACTTCTTCGACGCTATCAAGAGCCGCAGCCGCGGTTACGCCAGCTACGATTACGAGTTCAAGGAGTACCGCGAGAGCGACCTGGTCAAGTTGGACTTCCTGCTCAACGGCGACCCCGTGGACGCGCTGTCCATGATCGTGTTCCGGGATAACGCCTACGCCAAGGGCCGCCGCATCTGCGAAAAGCTGCGGGACAACATCCCCCGCAACCTGTTCGAGATCCCGGTGCAGGCCGCCATCGGCGGCAAGATCATCGCCCGCGAGACGGTCAAGGCCATGCGCAAGGACGTGCTGGCCAAGTGCTACGGCGGCGACATTACCCGCAAGAAGAAGCTGCTGGAAAAGCAGAAGGAAGGCAAAAAGAAGATGCGCCAGCTGGGCAGCGTTTCTCTGCCCAGCGAGGCCTTTACCGCCGTGCTCAAGCTGGACAGCGACGACGATTGAGCCCCCGCTTTTCCCTTATAAAATACAGCGCCCCTGTGCACGGAACCCATCCGGTGCACAGGGGCGCTTTTGTTGTTTCGTCTTTTCAGCGGCGGTTGTTCCAGCTGGACAGGGCAATGACCACCGCGCACAGCCGCACCTTCAGCAAGGCCAGTTTGATGCGGTCGTTGCGGCTGCGGGCGTCCTGCAGGGGCATGTCCCGCACAGCGGCTCGCACCGCCGGGATGCGCAATGCCTGCCGCAGCCATGCGGTGCGCTGCCGGAAGCTCAGCGGCCCCAGACAGACATTCTTGATGCCCAGCTGCAGGTCCAGCACCCGGCTGTGGTTTACGGCCCGGCGGCAGGCGGGGTCATCGTTCAGACCCCAGTCCCTTGCCACGGCTTCCACCGCATCCGAGAGGTAAAAGTTATCCGTCAGGCGCTCCGGGTGGTAGCTCTGGGAGGCCGAGCCGTCATCCCGCAGACGATAGCGGTAGAGCCGGTCCGGGATGCCCACCACACAGCGGGGCCGCTGCCGGTAAAAGGACACGAAAAACAGCGCGTCCTCCGCGATCTTGTAATCGGTAAAGCGGCAGCTGCCCTCTTCGATGCAGCGGCGGCGGAACAGCTGCCGCGTGACCAGCGACATGGCCGACAGCTGCGGGAACAATTGCGGGCAAGGGTCGCCGCGATACACCCCTTCCAGCACCGGTGCGACCTCCGTGCTGCTCACCCGGGTGCCATCGGGCGCATAGCGGTCATCGTAACTGCCGAACAAAATCAGGTCGGCGTCCGTCTGCCGGGCCGTGCGGCACAGCACCTCCACCATCTGGGGCTCCAGTGCGTCATCACTGTCCAGAAACTGCACATAGGTGCCGCGGGCTGCAGCCAACCCGGCATTGCGGGCCGCGCCGACCCCGGCGTTCTTCTGGTGGATCACCCGGAAGCGGGCATCCTGCCGGGCGGCCGCATCACACAGCGCCCCGCAGCCGTCCGGGGAGCCGTCGTCCACCAGAATGGCTTCCCAGTCCGGGCAGGTCTGAGCCCGCAGGGAGTCCAGTGCCGCCGGGAGATATTGCTCTACGTTATAAACCGGCACGATAATACTGATCTCAGGCATGTGCGGCACCCCTTTTGGCGATCAGGCCGGTGTACAGCTGCTGCAGGCGCAGGGTCTCCTGCCGGATGTCGTACCCGGCAGCCCGCACCTGTGCCGCCGCCTGCGCACGGTCGGGCAGATCACGGTCCGCATCCTTCAGCACTGCGGCCCATGCTTCGTCCGGCTGTTCCAGCGAAATGCGGCAGCTGTCCGGCCGCAGCAGGACTTCCTCGGTGACGCCGGTGGAGAACACGCAGGGCAGACCGGACGCCTGCGCTTCCATGCCCACCACGGGCAGGCCCTCAAACAGCGAGGGCATCACGAACACATCCATGGCCTGATACCAGACGGAGGTGTCGCTCTGCACGCCCAGGAACTTCACATCCTGCGCAATGCCCAGCCGGGCGGCCTTGGCTTCCAGCTCGGCCCGCAGCTCGCCCTCGCCCACCAGCAGCAGGCAGCTGTCCGGCCGCACCTTTTTCAGGGCCGCAAAGATGTCCAGCAGGCGGGTGTGGTTCTTCTGCGCCATCAGGCGGGCCACACAGCCCACCACCAGCTTATCGTTCAGGCCATATTCTGCCCGCAGCTTTGCCCGCACCTGTGGCCGGTAGCCAAAGCGGTCCAGGTCGATGGCGTTGCGCAGGGTCACGCCCCGGGCATCCCACGCGCTCTGTCCAAAGTAGTAGATGCCGGCCTCCCGCCCGCAGGCCCAGTAATCGGTGGCCGCGCCGGGAATGAACTGTTTGCAGAACCATTTGATCGGCAGCTTGGCGTCCTTGGGCAGACGGGTGTTGTGGGCGTGGGCGATGCGCACCGGCAGGCCCGCCTTTTTAGCGCCTTCCAGCGCAAAAAGCTGCATGGCCTCGTTGTGGGCGTGCAGCACCTTGATCTCCGGGTGCTGGACCAGCAGCTGCTGCATAGAGCGCAGATAGGCCGGGTAGCTCTGCGGGGCTACGCCCGGGCTCTGGAAGATGCGCCCGCCCAGTGCGCGGATCTCGTCATCAAAAAAGCCGGGCTTTTTCTTGTTGACCAGAAAATCGAACTGGAACCGCGTGCGGTCCAGATGCCGGTAATAGTTCATCAGCATCGACTCAATGCCGCCCCGGTCCATGTTGCTGACCGACTGCAGGATGTGGATCATGAAGAACTTCCTTTCTCCCGGTACTGTGCCCGGATGCGCCGCTGCACCTCCTGCGCCGAGGGCGGCTGCCATGTCTGTTTTTGGGCGGCAGGGCCCTTCGTCGGCTTTGCAAAGCAGCAGACCGCCAGCGGGATCATGCGCAGACCCATGGTACACCAGAAATAAAAGGCCGTGTTGTCGGTGAGGTAGGTCATGGACAGCGGGTTGAGGATGGCGAAATACAGGATGCCGGCCTCGGGCCCGTAGCGTTTGGTCCAGTACCAGGGCAGGATCAGGTACAGGAACGCACACCAGAAGCACAGCCCCGGAAAGCCCAGCTCCACGAACACCTTGAGGATGTCGTTGTGCAGTGGGTAGGCCACATCAATGAGGCCGATCTCATAAAAGCGGGTGACCATGGCGTCCACCGCCTCGAACCCCAGCCCGATGAAGGTGGGCGAGAACTGATAATAGGGTTTGGCCAGGCTCCAGATGTAATCGCGGCCCATCATGTTGACGCCCACCGCGTTCAGCAGCCGGGAGATGGCACCGGTGTGCACCAGATACAGATACACCCAGAACAGGGTCACCCAGGCCGCGCCGGTGAGCATGATCAGCTTTTCCTTGGCATGGCTGCGGCGCAGCACCCAGATGTAAAAGGCCGAGACCACCAGCGCCGGCAGCAGGATGCGCTTCATGCCCGCCAGTACAAAAAAGAAGGAGCAGCCCGCCAGCACCCAGTTGCGGGTGCGCTGCTGCTTGGTTTCTTTTGGCGAAAAGAACAGGTAGTACAGCACAAAGATGCCCTCCAGAAAGGTCACCTCGTGGATCTCCAGCCGCTCGGCATAGCCATAGGTGTTGTTGCCCAGCGACAGGATGCTGGTGAGCAGGGAGCTCACGCTCTCGCCCACACCATAGGCGGGCACCTCGCTGAACAGGATGAAGAGGTTTGCGCAGCAGATGCCGATGGTGAACAGGTCGATGCTGAACCGCCCGTACAGGTACACGCAGCAGATGGCCACCACCGTGGCGATGCTCTGATACAGGATCTTTTCCACGCCGCGGGTGATGGAGGCAAAGGCCGTGAAGTTGCGCACCCAGATGAACATGGACCAGGCGGCAAGCACCGCCAGATACAGGATGTACAGCCCGGACGGCCCGGCCAGTTTTTTCAACCGGTCAAAATCGCCCCGGATGAAAAATTCCAGCCCGGCCAGCCCCACAAAGGCCAGCGTCACCGCCTTGGGCAGACCGCCCAGCACCACATTGATGCTTTTGCCTTCGCCCAGCCCGGACACGGTGAACAGCAGCACCGCCAGCAGTTCCATCCAGCGGGGCTGGCGGAACTCCCGGCTGCGGAACGGGTCTTTTTTGCCGTAATATTTCCGGGTCAGGATCTTGGAAACATCCTGCACGCGGTCCACCTCGCTTTCCGTGCCGGTGTAAACCGGTCAGTTGATCAGCTGGAACAGTCTGCCCTGCAGCTGCCATAGCCCATAGTCCGCCTGTTCCAGCGCCCGCTGCGCCAGCCGCACGGCATAGGGCAGCGTCCGGGGGTCCGGCAGCTTCGCTGCCCACCGGCGGTACAGCAGGCAGCAGCAGGCAAAGGCCGTCTGCCGGTCTGCCTCCGGCAGACCGGCCACACACACATAGCAGTAATTGGCCAGCTGCAGGATCAGGTTGCAGGCAAACAGCGCATCCTGCGGCAGGCCCAGACGCACCGCACCGTCCAGCATTTCTTCAGCCACCCAGTAGGCCTGCAATGCTTTGGCCGTATTCTGGGAGGTCGCGGTGAGCCCCATTGTATTTTTGCGCCACAAATATACCACAGGTTTTGTCGAAGCAATGCACTTCGCCCGCGGAAAGACCCAGAAATGGATCATGGCATCCTCAAAACAGGTGTACCCGGAGGGGAACCGTACCCGTTCAAACAGGGTCCGGCGGTACAGCTTGCCCCAGGGAGTGCCGGGCAGCTCCACCACATCCAGCCGCCGGGGGCCGGTGCAGCACGCTTCTGCGTACTGCTGCACCGCACCGCGGGTGTCGGCTTCGTCGCAATACTGCCAGCCGCCCTGCACGATATCCGCCCCGGTACGCGCCTGCGCCGCCAGCAGCGTCTCCACTGCGTCCGGCAGCAGGCAGTCATCGCAATCCACAAACAGGACCCAGCGGCCCACCGCCCGGGCCAGACCGGTGTTGCGGGCGCGGGCCGCGCTGCCGCCCTGCTCCGGGTGCAGCACGGTGACCCCTCCCTGCCGGGCGTACTCGGCCAGAATGGCCCCGCTGCCGTCGGTAGAGCCGTCCTCCACCGCCAGCACCTGCAGGCGGCGAGTGGTGTTCTGGTGCAGGATGCTGTCCAGACAGGCGCGCAAAAAGCGCTCCCCGTTGTGCACCGGCACGATCACCGACACATCCACCGCATCGTCCTGCGGCGGCAGCGGGCAGGGCTCCCCGGCATCGCACACCGGCTTCAGGCAGATGCCCGGCGCGCGGGCGGCAAAGGTCTCCAGCTGCTGGTCGGAAAAGCGCTGATGCTTCACGGCTCCCAGCACCCCGGCGGCACAGCGGCCCGCCGTGCGGGCACCCCACGCCACGGCAAGTGCCAGCGGCTCACAGCCGGTTTTGGAACAGACGAGCTGGCAGGCCCGTTGATTCTGCAGCATGACTGCCGCCTCCTTATCTTTTTTACACCGTCTCGTGTGCGGTCTCCGGCTGCGGCTTATTGGCATCCCGCAGCTTCTTGAATGCGCAGCGCAGCAGATCCCGGATGTTGAATTCCTTTTCGTCATCCGAGGTGGCACTGGCTGCCTTGTACTCGATGGCGTAATCCGGGTTCAGGCTGTTGTACTCCTGGATCTGCTCGTCCAGCACTTCCAGAATGGCCTCCGCCTTGACGGCGTTGCATTCCCGGAAGAAGCCCATGATCTGGCCCGCACCGTTGGAACCGATGAAACTCTCCTCGGTGCCAAGGGCCGCCACCAGCCCGGCAAAGTCCCGCAGGACATGGTTGCCCACCGAGTAACCATACTCCCGCGAGAGATGGTTCAGGCTGGTAAACTGGAAGCACATGCAGGTAAAGTGGCTGGGCAGCAGGCCCTGCTTTTCCAGCCGTGCCATCATGGCATCCACACGGTCGCGGTTGGGCAGACCGGTCTTTTTGTCCACATACATAAAGTATTCCACAAAGTCGCGGGAACGGCCCACCACAACGGCCAGTGCGCAGCCCACGAGGAAGAAGAATACAAAGCCGATGGCCAGATACAGCTTGGTGTTGATGCTGGGCCACACTCTGGTGGAGCTGGTGGTCTGCAGATAGTCCGCGCTCAGGGAGTGGTTGTGCTCCATGCTGGTCTGGCTCACGATCTGGTAGTAGTCCACCAGCGTCTGCTCGTACTTGTTGATCTCCGACTCGATCGCGGCATGGGAGGCCTCATCGCCGCCCACCCCGCCGGCTGCCTGGAAGGTGTCCAGCAGCTGCTGGGTGTAGGCCCGGCGGATGGCGCTGCTGCGCAGGGTCTTGTCGATCTCCACATACTCCAAAATCAGCGAATCGTAGGTGATCTGCTTGCTCTGGTTGTCATCGTAGGCCTCTACGTTCTTCAGGATGTAGTCGGTGCCGCTGTCGTTGGCGTCGTTGTGGTAATGGTAGTTGATCAGGTCGCGGTTCTTCTCCGAGTAGTTCTGGATCAGGCCGCTGAGGTAGGCTTCCCGCTCCTGATACACCTGCTCGTTCTGCACGCTGCTCTCGATGCTCTGGGTCAGGTTGCGGCACAGCTTGTCGGCGTTGCGCACCTGCGGCCCGGTCATCACATTCGCGTACAGCGACGGGATCTCGTAGTCGTACAGCATCTTATAGATGTCGTACAGGTCCTCGTAGGTATAACCCGTGACCGAAGAGCGGAAGTTGGGATAGTTTGTCTTTTTATCCTCCAGATAGTTCAGCACTTCGGTGGTGTCGGACGACAGCACGTCCACGCACTCGTAATAGTCGTAGCCGCTGTTCAGCAGGCCGCTGGAGGGGTTCATGGTCAGGGGCAGCTCCACATATTCCTCCGTGTAGATGGTGGAATAGCTGCTGACGATGGCATCCAGCACCCGGCGGGCGTAGCTCGCACCCAGGCTGCCGTCCACCACCAGCGTCACCTTGTATTCGTCCGGGAAGTAGGTAGACTCTTCCCCCTTGTCGATGAGAGCTTCCTGCAGGGCCTTCTGGTCGTCCGGGATCAGCTCTTCCACCGTGCAGTGGGAGCGCACAAGGTTGATGCCGCTTTGCAGCCCAAGGCTCTCCATGGCCTGCGAGATGACCTTGGAAGAATAGATCTCGTCCACGTTCATGGCGGTGCCGTCCGGGGCAAAGCCGTCCTTGATGCCGTCGTGCAGGTACTTGATGTTCACACTGGCGGTGTAGGTCTGGTTGTTCTTGCAGTACCAGTACACCACCACTGTGCCCGCCATGGTCACGGCCAGCACCAGTGCAAAGAACCGCCGGAGGTAGCGCAGGATATCAAACTTTTTCAACGCTGTTCCTCCTTCCGGATCTGCCGGGCGGTGCGCACCATGCACAGGCCGAAGCACAGCACCACAAAGGCTGCCATTTCCACGATCACCCGCTTGAGGCCGATCTGCTGCACAAAGGAGCCGGCCGCATCGTTGAACACCAGGTAGTTCTGGGTCTTATAGATGATATAGGAGGCATCCGTCACCCGCAGTGCCTGCTGGATCTGATCCATGGTGGTTTCCAGTTCCTGCAGCATGGCGTTCACCGTGGTCAGGCCCGCCGGGTCGCTCATGGTCTGCATTTGCTGCACCACATACTGGGTGGTGGTGATCACATCCTGATGGGAGGTCGCCTCCGCCAGGGCACCGTCGGCGTCGCTGGCCATGGTGTCCAGCGCCGTTTTGGTGCGGGACATATAGAACTCGCGGTCCTCGTCCAGCGTGGGGATCATGACGATGGCGCTCATGCTCTCATCGTACAGGCCAATGCCCAGATTGTCGGAGTTGTAGTAGGCCATCTGCTCCTGATAGTCCAGCTGCTCGATCTGCAGCTTGTATTGCAGCATGGCCGTCAGGGAAGAAACGTCCGCCGACAGGCCGCCCCGCAGGATATAGGCCTGGATGCGCGGGATCTCGTAGTTGATCACGTTCTGGATCTGCTTGGACAGGCTCAGGAAGGTGTTGCCGGTGGTGGCGTCCTGATAGCTCTTGTTCTCGCTGACACGGGCCGTGAGGTAGCGGTCCAGCTGGTCGGCCCGCAGCGTCAGGCTCTTGAGGCGCAGATACGGCTCGGTGCCAAAGTAATCCGGCATGGTGCAGGAGAACACGCTCTGGTTCTCGCCGTAGTGCTCCATGAAATAATCCTTGTAGCTGCCGCAGAAGATCCGGAGCAGCGTGGCTGCGGTCAGGTGCTGGCAGGGTTCTTCCAGCTGCAGGCTGATGCTGCAGCTGGTGGTGATGTAGTTTTCCGAGCTGCTCACGTTGGTCACATCGGTGGGTTCCACCGTAATGGCCTTGCGCAGCTGTTCCACCGTCATCTGACCTTCCAGTCCGGCGTTGTACAGGGTGCTCTGCAGCACCTCGTCGGAGGTCAGGTCGGTAGTCGTAAACCGGGTGCGGTTGGGGTTGAGCCCCTGCGATGCCTCGGAGTAGTTCAGGGTCATCTGGGCCGAGGCCACCCGTCTGCTGTCCTGATATTGTGCGGTGCACAGCAGTGCCGCGAGCAGGATGCACACCACGATCAACGGCACCCGCAGGCTCCAGAAGCGCAGCACAGCCTGTTTGAAGATCTGCTTGATCTTTGTCACCACGTCTCCGGGCCTCCTTTCAAGTTCGTTCATCTCAGTACCAGTTCACATCCACCAGAACCAGCTCCGGCGGATTGTATACGCGGGGGATCTGGTTGGAGTCGCCCAGGCCGCAGCCCACGATGAGGGGTGCCCCGCTGTCCAGCCGGTACATGCCGCCCGCATACTCCGGGAACAGCCCCTCCTCTGCGGTGTACAGCCGCCCCAGCACCGGCAGGCGGATCAGGCCGCCGTGGGTGTGCCCGGCCAGCGCCAGGTCAAAGGGCGCATCCTGCATGTAGTCCACAAAGGCCATGGGCACATGATTGATGCAGATGCGGAAGGTGTCGTACTGGCGGCTCAGGCTCTCCACACAGTCGCTGGCACCGTATTTGTAAAAGTCCTTCAGGGCACCTTCCAGCCCGATGAGCTCCACGTTGTTTTCCCCGATCTGGATGGTGCGGGTCTCATTGCGCAGCAGCTGCACCCCGGCCTCCGAAAATTTTTCGGCCAGCTGGTCATCCACCCCGCCGTAGATCATCTCGCTTTCGTGGTTGCCCAGCACCCCGTACAGCGGGGCCACATCGGCAAGGCTGCGGCACAGCGAAAGCATATTCTCATACTCCGGGTTCGGGAAGGTGACAAGGTCACCGCCCAGCAGGATCAGGTCCGGGTCCAGCTCCTGCACGGTCTGGATCAGCTCCTCGTTGTGCTCGCCGTATTCCCGCAGGTGCAGGTCCGACAAAAACAGGACCCGCAGCTTTTCCGACACATGGCTGGAGGTCACCCGGTAAAAGGTCACCTGAAAATGACTATTCGTATAATCCGTGTACAGTTTCAGTCCGGCAGCTGCCACGCCGCACAGCAGCACAAAAGCCGCCAGCAGCTGCAGCAGCCGGTTCTGCCACCATCGGCGGCGTGCGCCGTCCGGCGGGGGCGTTCGTTTTATTCTTGCATGTTGCGCCATGCTCTTCTGCCTTTCCTCGTCAATGGGTCAATGATTCATCACCCGCCGGAACAGCTCCGGCGAGAGGGCAAACAGCGCTGCCTTGGCCCGGCGGCGGGGCGTGCAGGCAAACTGCAGCATCCGCAGCCGCTGCGGGCGGTAGCCCGGCAGGGTCCTGCAATCGAACCGCGCCGCGCAGTCCAGATACTTCCAGCACAGGTCATCCTGCAGGCGGCGGCGCAGCGCCCGCGGGGTCACTGTACGGTAGATCTCCGCCAGACTGTCGTAGATGCGCAGCCGGTCCTGAACACGGCGGGTGCTCAACCCTTCCGCGTGCGTGATGGAACCGGCGCGGCAGTTATCGTAATAGTAGATTTCCTGCCCGGTCAGCACCACCCGCTGCGCCTGCAGCAGCACCCGGGGCGTGAACTCTTCGTCCTCGTGCAGGATGCCCTTGCGGAACTGCAGGCCGTTCGCCCGCAAAAAGCCGGTGCGGTACAGGTGCCGCCCCACTTCCACCCGCAGGCCGCCGGTCTGCAGGCATTTCAAAAGATACTCCTTACCGGTGTAAACTGTGTGAAAGGTGAAGTTTTTTTCCACCGCTTCTTCCCAGCGAGTCATCACCGGTTCCTCACGCAGAAAATGCACCTTGCCGATGACCACATCGGCCCGGTCCTGCAGCGCCATCTGCAGCAGGCCGGGGCAAACGTTCTCTGTCAGCCAGTCGTCACCGTCCATGAACAGGATATACTCGCCCTGTGCATGGCACAGCCCGTAATTGCGGGCGTCCGACAGGCCGCCGTTGGGCTTGTGGATCACTGTGACCCGGCTGTCCTCCGCCGCCAGTGCGTCACACACCGCGCCGCTGTCATCGGTGCTGCCGTCATCCACGATGAGCACTTCCAGCGGCACATCCGGCTGCGCCAGCACCGAGCGGACACAGCGCTCCACATAGTCCTGGATGTTGTACACCGGGATCACGACCGAGAGCAGGCCCTCACACATCGTTTCTTCATTCCGCATCGTGTTTTTCCTCCGTCGCTCCTTTTTTGATCGTAAGCGTGTGCAGCAGCCCGCGCAGGGTGTCCACATTGCGCCAGTCCAGCACCGCGTTCACCACAAGGAACAGCGGCAGCACCCACAGCCCGAACAACGCACCCTTCAGGCACACCATCAGGTAGCCGCCGCCATAGCAGCGGTCAAATCCCAGCAGATACAGCAGCACAACGCAGAGCAGCCCGTTGACGCCCAGCCGCACAAAATCGCCCACCGGCGACTCTCCCAGCACTTTGGTCCGGGTAAAAAGGATCAACGCCGTATAGCGGTACAGGTGCGCCGCCAGTGTGCCGAACAGGCAGCCCGCGATGCCGAACCGCATCACCGACATCACCGACACCAGCAGGTTGATGCCCATCTCGATCAGGGCCTGCTGCCGGGTCTCTTCAAAGCGGCCGCTGATGTTCAGCAGCATCCCCGACGGCTGCTTGGCGCTGAACAGCAGCTCCACCGCCGTAAACAGTACCAGCAGGCGGGTGTCAAGGTACTCGGCATCGGTCACGCCCGCCGTGTACAGCGCGATGATGGGCATCAGGAACACAGCCACGGTCGTGAACAGTGCAAAGGCCGCGGAAAGGTAAAGGGCATCGTACAGCCGGTACAGCCGCTTGAACTTTTCCGGCTCCACATAGAACAGCTGCCCCAGCCGAAAACTGATGCTGTTGACGATCGAGTAGAACAGCTTTTCGATGTTGGAGAAAAACAGCATATAAATGGTGTACACACTGGCCGACGCCAGACCGCACAGGCTGGAGATCAGGATCGTGTCGGTGTTGTTGAACACGATGCCCGTGAGCTGATGCACCAGCACCGAGCCGCGCTGGGCCAGCGCCTCCAGATTGGGGGTGTCGTGCGCGTTGAGCCACGGATAGTTTTTGCGCATATAGGCCGTAAGCACCAGCACCTGGAGCACCGAAGGCACGCAGTAGGTCATCTGAACCAACAGGATGCTGCGGGTAAACAGCAGCGCCAGCATGCGCAGCAGGTTGCCCGCCGCCATGGTGGCCGTGGTGATGTAGGTGATCACATAGTTTTTGCCTTCCACTTCCATAAAGGAGCGGTATTTGCCCTGCACCAGATAGCTCACGATGCCCGGGATGCCGTAGAACACCACGATCAGGCTCACGGTGCCGTAGGACAGCACTGTGTTGATGCACAGGGGGTACAGCAGCGCAAACACCACCGTGACCAGCAGATACACGATACCGGTGCGGCGGTAATAGTGATGCGTGGCCGAAAAAATGCCGTTGATGGCTTTCCCGTCGCCCACGGCCACCGGAAGGTAATAGGCCTGCTGCGAGGCCAGGCCCACGCCCGCTTCCAGCAGAGTCAGACAGGAAAAGATCTGCTTGATGGTGCTGTCCAGACCGTTGAGCTCCGAACCGAAGCTGGTGAGGTACAGCCGCGGCAGCAGCAGGCCGAACAGGATCACCGACAGGTTGTACAACAGCGACGAGCACATGTTGTGCAGCACCCGGCGGCGGCTTTCGGCCGCGGTCAGGACCGGACCGGTCGGGTTTTGTGCGTTGTCCATCACACCGCACCTCCATGCGAAGGCATCGCCTTGAGCGGATCTCCGGTCACATGATGGTACACTTCTTCATACCGGTCCAGCATGATATCATAGTCAAAATTGGCCCGCACATAGTCCAGCTGTGCTTTGCTCTGCTCCGGGGTCAGCGGCTGGGCGGTGTCCCGCTCCAGTGCCCGGGCCAGACTGTCGGTGTCCTCGGTGCGGAACTCGGTGCCGTAGTCGGCGGTCACCGTGGTGTTCTCCGGGATGTCGCTCACGAGGCACTTCACCCCCAGCGACAGCGCCTCCAGCAGCGAAAGCGAAAGGCCCTCGGTGTGGCTGGGCAGCACGAACAGGGCACAGTTGCTGTACAGCTCCAGCAGCGCGTCGCCTACCACATAGCCCGTCGTGATGATGTTGGGGTTGCCCGCGATCTTCTCCCGCACCGTGGTGCAGTACTCGGTCTCCGCAAAGGGACCGGCCAGCACCAGTTTTTTGTCCGTGTGGGCTTTCAGATAGCCCTCCACCAGGTCCAGCGGGCCCTTTTCCGGCGAGATGCGGCCCACATACAGAATGTAGCTCCCGGCTTCCAGCCCGTATTTTTCGCGAATCAGGTTGCAGGGCAACGGCTGGCGCATCTGCACCGCATTGGGGATGAGGATGGCGGTACGATCGTACTTCTCCTGAAAATAGTTCCACTCGCTCTCCGACAGCACTACCAGATCATCCGCATACTTTGCGGCCACCCGCTCCCCCAGCTTCAGGTAGGCGCTGGCAAAGCCGCCCCACTTGTCCACCTTCCAGTTCAGCCCGTGCACGGTGCACACCGTGTGCTTGCCGAACAGCTTGGCGATCACCAGCGGCACCGATGGGCCGATGGCGTGGTAGTGGATCACATCGTAGTCCCGCGTCAGGGCGTCAAAGGTGGCCAGGAACGAATAGATCATGGCATTCAGCGACGCCTTCTGAAAGGTAAAGATGCGGCGGGCCTGCACACCCTCGGTCGTGTAAACATTGTGCCCCTTCTGCAGGCCGCGGTTGTACACCGTGACCTCATAACCGCGCCGGACCAGGCTGGCTGCCAGCCCGCCGACCATGACTTCCACACCACCCGAACGGGACGGGAAGTCCTTGTGCCCGATCATTGCCACCTTCATCCCAAAATCTCCCTTTCCGTGACAGCGTTTGCTGCCGTTCTGCCGGTCATGGCTGGCCGGCTTCTGTGTGCAACTCAATTGTAACATACCCGCAACACCTGCGCAATGTTTCCGTGCATTGTTTTTGGCAAAAATCCCCGCAGAGCCTGCATTTTTCTCCATTGACCGGGCCGTACCTGCGCCAAATGTTTAACAAAGTTTAAGGCGTTCCGTGCCCTCAAATTGATTGACATACTTTTCACAGGTATGCTAAACTGTTTTTGTTGGTTCTGTGCAGATTTTTCCACAGAGCAGGGCCAAAAATCACAAAGAGACACAAGAAGAGAAAGAAAAGGAAACCACTATGAACAAAATCTCCCGCAAAGGCTTTCTGAAGATCGCCGCTGCCGCCGCCATGAGCGGTGTCACCGCCGGTGCTCTGGCTGCCTGCAATGCAGCCTCCGGCTCCACCTCCACCGCTGCTTCCGGCAGCGCTGCCGCTTCCGGTGCAACCGGCACCTACATCCCCGGCACCTATGAGGGCACTGCCGAGGGCATTTCCTCCACCGTCAAGGTCACCATGACCTTCTCCGACAGCGCCGTGACCGACGTGGTCGTGGACACCTCCGGCGAGACCGCTTCCATCGGTGCTGCTGCTGCCGACGAGCTGCGCGATCAGCTGCTGGCTGCCGGTTCTGCCGAGATCGACGGCGTGTCCGGCTCCACCATCACCTCCGAGGCCGTCATGAAGGCTGCCAAGAGCTGCTATGCACAGGCCAAGGGCGAGGCCGTTGTGTCCTCCGTTCAGCTGCCCACCGGCGACGAGAACGACTGGCTGGGCACCGAGCCCGACATCGACGAGGCTGCCATCACCGAGACGGTGGACACCGACATCCTCATCGTGGGCGCCGGCAACGGCGGCATGTTTGCCGCTGCCTATGCAGCCGCCAACGGCCTGAACTTCCGCATCATCGAGCAGAACGGCAACGTGCAGGACACCCGCCACTGGTACGGCGCCATCGACTCCGCCGCAGCCAAGGCTGCCGGTGAGGAGCCTTTCGACCGCGCCAAGCTGCTGAGCGAGATCTCCCGCTACGCTTCCGGCAAGTGCGACCAGCGCGTGGTCAAGACCTGGATCAACGAGTCTGCCGCCATGCACGACTTCATGCGGAGCATCCTGGAAGACAAGTACGGCTGGGTCTGCGACTTTACCTCCGGCAGCGAGGCTGCATGGCCCGCAGAGAACGCTGAGCACAACACCGACTACCTGTTCCCCGTAGAGGAGCACAACTACATGGCCAGCGAGCGGAAATCCGGTCTGGCCCGCAACGAGCTGCTGCTGCAGTACATCCAGGAGCTGGGCTACGGCGTAGACTTTAAGACCAGCCTGGCTAAACTGGAAAAGAACGCCGAGGGCCGCATCACCGGCGTTATCGCCCAGAACATGGATGACGACCACTTCATCCGCTACAACGCAGCCAAGGGCGTTCTGCTGGCCTGCGGCGGCTACGCCGGCAACCCGTACATGATGCAGCAGCTGGATCCTCTGGGCACCAGCGTCACCACCGCCTGCTCCTACTCCCCTGCCGACAAGGGCTACGGCATCCGTGCCGCTGTGTGGGCCGGTGCTAACCTGGACAAGGAAGCTGCTCCCATGCTGTTTGACCGCGGCATCGTGGCTCCCGGTGTGGATGCCGGCTATGTGGACAGCGACTCTGCCTTTGGCGGCAAGGCCTTCCCCGGCGAGATCCGCCAGTTCAACCCCGGCACCCAGCCCTTCCTGAAGGTGAACCGCAACGGCGAGCGTTTTGCCAACGAGAGCTGCCCCTACAACGACATCGTTTACGCTGCTGCACACCAGCCGGGCCGCGTCTACGCTCAGATCAGTGACGCCAATATGCTGGAGGACGCAAAGCGTTTCCACACCATCGGCTGCTCTGCCGGTACCCGCAAAAACACTATGGAGGGTCTGGAAAAGACCTTTGCAAGTGCTGAGGAAAAGGGCTGCTTCTTCCGTGCTGACACCATTGAGGAACTGGCTGACAAGCTGGGCTTTACCGGTGCTGCCAAGGACACCTTCCTGGCTACCGTGGAGCGCTACAACGAGCTGTACGACAAGCAGAACGACGAGGACTTCGGCAAGCCGGCTTACCGCCTGAGCGCCATCCGCACCGCTCCCTTCTACGGCTATTGGCTGGGTGCCTCTCTGCTGACCACCGAGCAGGGCATTGCCATCAACGAAAAGGGCCAGGCCCTGGACACCAACAACCAGCCCATGGCAGGCCTCTACATCACTGGTGATATGTCCGGCAGCTTCTTCGCCAACAACTATCCCTGCCTGATGGCCGGTGTTGCCATGGGCCGCACCCTGACCTTCGCCATGAAGGCCATCAAGCAGATGGCCGGTCTGGAATAATCGGAATTTTCTTCGGTTTCTTCTCCATTATTATATCGCAAAGCGGCCCTGTCACGTTGCATCCACAACGCGGCGGGGCCGCTTTTGGCGTATTATTCCGAGATCCGGTAATGGCCCACGATGTCGGTGCGTTTCTCCAGAATGTCCTGTTCGTAAGCCGCCTGCCAGGGACTGTTGTGATGGATCACATAGGGCACGCCGTCCCGGTTCCTCCGGTCCGAAACGATCCCGATATGCTTCTCAAAAATCACAAGATCCCCGCCCTGCCATTCCTCGTTCCTGGACACATCCGTGGTCAGTACAACTGCATGATGCGCAAAAAACACCTTCAGATTTCTCACCCGGCGAAAATCAATGTTGGCATCCGGCTGCCGGATATCGTACCACTGCGGATGCTCCCGGATATCGGCGTCCACCAGCGCCTGCAGATCATATCCGGCATTTTTCAGCGCAAAAGCCACCACATCGGTACACACGCCATAGCCATCGTCCGGATATCCGGTCTGATAATAACGGCTCTTGTATTTTGGACGGGTATCCACATAGGCCAGCGCATTGTCGAGCACATCTGTCTGGTCATCCACACCATCGCCGTCTGCATCCACCGTGCTGTAAAAATCCGGGATCTGCCCCGTATATCGGTCTTTCGGACGGACTGCAGATGTATGCTGATACCGCATCAGCGGAACAAGCAGCACGCCACACAGAAGTATCGCGCCCGCCGCAAGCGAGACACAAAGCATCCGTTTCCTTTCCGATTTATTCATACGCCACCCATCCTGCCTTTCCCGTCTATCACACTCTCAATGTATGCCGATGCGATCGTTCTGTCAAGCATCCCGCCCGCAGCACTTTCCACAAAGAATTTCTCCGTTATTCTACAGACGCAACAAAAAAGCCCTGAGATTTCTCTCAGAGCTTTCTGTTCAAGTCGGCGACTACCTATTTTCACAAGCCGTTTCCAGCTAACTATCTTCGGCACAAGTGAGCTTAACTTCTGTGTTCGGAATGGGAACAGGTGGGACCTCACCGTCATCGACACCGACCGATCTGACTGAATCAGTATAGCACATTTCTGTGTATCTGTCCAGTATTTCTTAGAAGGACGTGCCTTCAAAACTGAATAATCACTGCTAACATTTTTTCGTTGACTTAAAAGTCTCAAGCGAATTGTGGTCAAGCCCTCGA
>ERZ791744.985-NODE-985-length-21437-cov-2.773174_pt1 | contig 21437 bp, 14 predicted proteins | sample MGYA00510039_ERZ791744 | MGnify/ENA primary metagenome ERZ791744 (study PRJEB30046, sample SAMN00791969) | human gut metagenome | study: EMG produced TPA metagenomics assembly of the A metagenome-wide association study of gut microbiota in type 2... | reverse complement strand
CCGGCTCCGATTCGCGAACCGGCGAAATTTATATTGAAGCAGGCAGCCGGGCGGTAATCGACAGGGCTGATATTTTTTGTCAGAGTGAACGGAGCATTTTGTCGATGCATTTTTTCTTTTGTTCCGCTCCGGGGTGGACATAAAGGTTGAGGGTTGTGGATATGTCGGCGTGTCCGAGAATTACGCTCACGGTCTTGTAATCGCATCTGCTTTCTATGCAACGTGTCGCGAAACTGTGGCGCAGACCGTGAAATTTCAATGGGGGAATGCCAAGTTGTTTCATCAGTCTCATGTAGTAGTTGCGGTATGTCAGGGGTTCTATAGGAACGACATCGTTGCTTATCACGTAGTAGTCGTTGTTTAGTACGACTCTCTAAATTATCCATGAATTCATGTTAAAAGCAATATCAGAAAGTTAAAGTATATAAAAACGTTTGGAATCAGAGGCAGCGTATAACTATATTTGCGCCCGAAACGAGAATTCTGTTGAGCGGTTACATCAGACACAACAGAAAAACTACAACCGCACCGAGTGTCTTTCATAATAAATTGTCATTGAAATATTCCGGCAGAGAAATAGGTCTCCGTGATTTTTTCATGAGTTATAATGGATGGGAGCTACTCCTCTCCTGAATTATTTGGATTAGTGCAACGTAAGACAATGCAGACGAACTACCTGTTGAAGATATTACTTTTCATGACGATGACGGCGGTTTCATCCGTATCTGCATTGTCGGCGGCTACAAATGAGGATATTACCGGATGTGTGTCGCAATCAGATAAAGCCGGATCAATTCGCGATAGCGAGGGGGCATCGTGGTCTCCTCTATATTATATAAAGACAAATATGCTCGGTTGGCCCTGTCTGTGGGTGAACTTCGAGGGTGAAACCGATTTTGCACCCCACTGGTCGGCTGCAATCGCGGTGTATTATTCCGGATGGGATTATTTCCATCGAGACACGAAGTTCCGTACTTTCTCTGTTATGCCGGAAATAAGATATTGGTTTCAGGGTCGGAACGACGGTTTTTTCATGGGAGCCCATTGCGGCGCGAGTTATTACAATATCGCTCTTGCCGGCAAGTCCCGCTATCAGGATCATGACGGCAATACCCCCGCGGTTGGCGGAGGCTTTACTATCGGCTACCGTCTTCCTTTGCGCAATCCCCGCTGGAAGCTTGAATTCGCTGCCGGTGGCGGCGCCTATTATCTTGATTATGATATTTTTGAAAACCGTGTCAACGGTAGTCTTATAGGACGCCGGCATCGTGTGTTCTATGGCCTTGACAAAGTGGCAGTGTCGATCTGTTATACTTTCGGGGACTTGAAAGGCAGGAAGGGAGGTGAGAGGTGAAGCGTTTTCTCAAAGTCACGATTATGCTCTGTGTGGGTCTGGTGTGCGCTTCCTGCGTACATGAATTCCCTGAGGCCCCGTGTCAGCCTGAGGTCCGTCTGAATATTGAGCATGAACTTTCCTGGTCCGAATATGATTTCATATATGACAATTCCGACGCCACGCGTGCGGCCGGGAATGTGGCTCAGGCGCGTTATATAATCCGTGCATATCGCAGCGGAGACACGCCGTCTGTACCTTACGAATTTGTCCGGACGACTTCCGATCTTTCGCTTAAGCCGTTTTATACCTCTTTATTCCTGCCGGAAGGAGAATGGGATATATATGTATGGCAGGATATTGTAGTGGAAAACCGTCCTTTTTATGATGTCGCCGACTTTGCGAGGATCACATATACGGATCCTTATGAAGGAGCTACCGATAGCCGGGAAGCTTTTGAAGGGAGATGCAGCATAACCGTACGGTCCGGGAATAATACGGACGCTACTGTATCGCTGGAACGACCTTTTGCCAAATATGCATTTATCGCCACTGATTTAGGTAAATTCTATGATGAGGTGCTTGTGCCGTCCTCCCGTGATGACAGCAGGATTCCGGTTGACAAAAAAATGTGGACGACTCTTTCGCTGCAGGAGAAAAAGGAATTGCTTTCCGGCTATACGGTCACTGCCTGTTACCCTCTGTTTATGCCTTCTGTCTATGATCTCTTCGATCAGAGACCTGTCAGTTCCGACCGCGGAAAGAAATATACGGCACAGATAGAACCGCTCGGTGATACTGAGGCTTTGATCGCTTTTGACTATGTTTTCATGAATCACCGCGACAATGATGTGCAGGTCCAGCTTGTGTTGCATACCCCTGAAGGTTCCGATATCGTAATGAGTCCTATAGTGGAGGTGCCTTTGAGACGCAACCGGATCACCTATGTGCGCGGTGGCTTTCTTACCTCTGGCATCAGCGGCGGTCTTGACATTGATTTTGAATTCGGCGGTGATTTCAATATAGAGATATAAATCGACCTACAACAATATAATACAATAAAACCAACTTAAAACAAATTAATCCTAAACATCAGAAAATGAAGAGAATATTTTATTCTGCGACAGCGCTGTGCGCATTGTTCGCTCTCTCATCCTGTTCAAACGATGATGCGCCCATCAATGACATGGGTAATGATGGTGTCAGCTTCCGCATAGTTGTGCCGTCTTCGCTTGCTACCCGTGCCACTTTCGGTGACGAGTCGACTGTCAGTCTCAATAACCTTCAGTGGTCAGTGTTCGATATGAGTGATGAGAATGCTCCGTCGCTTGTATTCAGCAATGCCGACAAGTCGGCTTTCCAGTCAAGCCAGAGTTACGAGACTGTCAATCTGCAGCTTGTAAAGGGTAATCGCTATCAGGTGGTCTTCTATGCCGACAATCAGGAGAACACATTTGTCACCTGCGAGAACGGAGTTATAAATGTGGACTATTCACAGGCTGTGCCTAACGTTGCCAACGAGGACGCTTTCGTCGGAAAGTCCGGAATATTCACCGTTTCCGACAAAGGTTATTCCGAGACAGTCACGCTGAGGCGTCCTTTCGCACAGCTCAACTGGGGTAGCGACGATCTTAAGGCGGAGAGTGTGAAGCCTCTCCTCGACAATCTTACCGCTACGGTCCGTATCTCATCTCCTATCTACACTACGATGGATATTCTTTCTGGCAATCTCGGCGGCGAGACCGAGGGTGATATGGTCACTCCGGCAATCGCGATGAACAATCTGCCCGAGGAGACCTTCCCCGTAGTGCATGATTTCAAGACGTATGATCTTATTGCTATGAATTACCTTCTTACAGGCGAGACGATTATCAACTGTAAGCTCGTATTCGGCAACGGTACAGAGGTGAATGTGAAGAATGCGCCTGTCAATATGAACCACCGTACGAATATCTACGGATCGCTCCTTACGGCTCCCGGCTCGTTCAACATTGTAGTCGACAACAAGTTCGACACTCCGGACCACAACATTGTAGTCACTACGGCCGAAGATTTCATCGGCAATGTAGCCGATGGAATGAATGTCATAGTGGAGGAGGGCACAGTGATCAACATCACTGACAAAGGAGCTGTGGAACTTGCCGACGGTCAGACGATCACGGTCAACGGTGTGCTTCAGACCACGCGTCAGCAGATAGGACTCAGAGGCGAGGGCAAGTCCGCGACAATCGAAGGTTCCGGTACGATCGTAGCCGTGGGCGCGAATGGCAGCCGCAGTCTTAATGTATATGACGGCGCGACACTCACCGTGAAAGGAGTGACTGTCAATGCCACTCAGAACAACGGTGGTTCCGCAATCTATAGCGACGGCGGCAATCTCGTGCTCAAAGGCATGAAGGTTCTTGACAGCCATAACTTCGCTGTTGGTACGAATGGGGGTACCCTCGAGGCCACAGACTGCGAGTTCTACTCTGATTCCAACAACAAGCAGGGCGCATGGTCCTACACTGTCAGCGTGTCAAACGGCTGTCAGGCGGAACTTAGAAACGTTACTGTGACAGGTATCCAGGGCGGTCTGACCGTCGAGGGAGCGGGATCTCACTGTACCATCTACAGCGGAACCTACAGCACACACACACTTAACGGAATGGCCGGTACGGCTTTCTATCCTGTATATGTATGCGATAACGGTTCAGTCGATATTCTCGGTGGTGAATTTATCTCCGGACATGCCAATTACAGTGTCTTCGACGGTGACAACGATGTCAACAAGCCTTTTGCAGACTACATCAACATCAAGGGTGGTAAATTCAACAAACCGACATATTCCCAGAAGACCAAGACTGCTATTGAGGCCGCCGAAGGTTATGAATGGAAGACCATCAACCAGTCTCCTTTCATCCTTGAGGTCGTAAAGAAACAATAATAGCCTGCAGTTAGCGGGGTCAGAATACTCTGAATATTTCTCCGGTCAGAAGACGATTCGTCTGAATCGTCCCTGACCGGAGTTTTTTAATAAGTACTTTTCATAAAGAACGAGGCCTGAATTATTGTTGTTCGGGATTGTTTTATTATTTTTGCAGCACATCCACATTCCGGGGTATAGACAATGAGATTTAAGATCACTTAAATGAGAGGAAATAGACAATATATGAAGAAGAATAGGTTTTTAAGTTTTTTGTTGTGCGTACTGCTGATGTGTGCCACAGCCTTATGTGTCAATAAGTCCCTGTTCGGCCATTCCTTGGAGCCTGGGGCCGGGTCGGAAAATACATTTGCTGCGACCGATACCGTGTCGAGGCTACCTGACGGGACGCTTGTCATACATACGGGCTCTATCGTCAAAAAGTCAGGCTACAGCGGTCAGGTGCCGCTCGACATATATGTGAAAGATGGAGTGATCTCCGATATAAAGGCATTGCCCAATACAGAGACTCCGGCTTTCTTCAGTCGCGCCACCGGGTTGTTCTCTTCGTGGGTCGGCAAGACTTCCGGGGAAGCCGCCGCTACGTCGGTAGATGCTGTCACTGGAGCCACTTATTCATCGGAAGCGATTATCGCCAATGTGCAGGGTGCCCTTGACTGGTATTCGCACACGTCGCCTTCGGAATCAACCGGACACATGCCGTGGAAAATGTGGGTTGCGCTGGGAGTCGTGCTTGCGGCCTGCGTAATTCCGCTTTTTGTGAAAAACAGGACCTATCAGCGTGTCCAGCTTGTCGCCAACATTGTGGTTTTAGGCTTCTGGTGCGGACAATTTCTCGATTATACGCTTATTCTGAAATATCTGTCGGAGGGAATGTCGTTTCCTGGCGCACTTGTAGCGGCAGTCATGCTTGTGGCGGCATTCATATATCCTCTTTTCGGCAAATCGCAGTATTATTGCAATCATATATGTCCGTTGGGTTCGGCGCAGATCCTTGTCGCTGAAATTTGCAGATACAAGATAAAGACAGGGGCAAAAACGCTCAAGGCTCTCGACTGGTTCAGAAAGATCCTGTGGGCGGTATTGATGCTGTGTTTATGGGCGGATGTATTTACAGGCTGGATGAATCTGGAGTTGTTTCAGGCATTCATGTATGAATCGGCGTCAGCAGGGATAATTGTCGCGGCTCTTGTTTTTGTAGCTCTGTCTGCGGTAGTTTCCCGTCCCTATTGCCGTTTTGTATGTCCGACGGGCTCATTGTTCAAGCGTGCTGAGAATTTAGGCTGAAAGTTTTGGTAATTATTTCTAATTGTTAATTTGATCACTTATTTATATCTTATGAAAAATCCGGTTTATCTTATCATTCTTCTTGCCCTCGGACTTCTGTTCGTATCCTACAAATGGGCTGTTTCGGCTTCTGCGCCGGATAAAGAAAATATAACCGACGAGTCTGCCATCTCCGATATCATGAGTCGTACGAGCGTGCGCGCCTACAGCGACCGCGCCGTAAGCGAATCACAGGTAGACACGCTTCTCAGAGCCGCGATGGCCGCCCCTTCAGCAGGCAACAAGCAGCCGTGGCGTTTTATTGTCATACGCGACAAGGAGACACTCTCATACATTGCCGATAATTTCAACTCCATGACGATGATGAAAAATGCCGCTGTGGCTATTGTCGTATGCGGCGATACCGCCGCAACCTTTCCCGGTGAGGGAGTGGGCTATTGGATACAGGATACTTCGGCCGCTACCGAGAATCTGCTTCTGGCGGCACATGCCATGGGGCTCGGAGCCGTATGGTGTGGAGTCTATCCGATATCTGACAGAGTCAAGGCTTTTTCAGAAAGGCTTGCACTTCCTTCCGGAATTCTCCCGCTCAACTGTATAGCCATCGGATATCCGGAAGGGGAGACCGTTCCGAAGGACAAATGGAAACCGGAATATATCCACTATGAAAAGTGGAACTGATCATAGGAATAATAAAATAAAGAAGCAGCCTTAAGGCTGCTTCTTTATTTTATTGGACGGGCGTGGAGAGTATCAGTTCATTTTTATGAATGCCGGCTCCCATGCCTTTACGTTTACAGTACTGCTGACATTGCCGCCGTTTATCAGATCGAGACCTGTGCCGCCGATCGATACGTTGGTGTCGGCGGAGGAGAAGATTACAATTACCTTGTTTCCGGTCACGGCGTCGGTCTTGGTTATCTTCACGCAGGTGTTGCCGATGTCTTCGCGGGAGGCGGTGCCACGCCACAATGCCGGATTTTCAGCACGGGCCTTGAATACCTTGGCCACATAGTCGTGGACCATCTGTTCGTTGGGAGTGAATCCGGACAGACGTCCCGATGTGCGCGCCTTGTTGTCGGCATTGCCGTTGCCGCTCTTGTCGCCGATCTCATCGCCGTAGTAAGTGCACGTCGGACCTGAATATGCGGCTACGGCCGCGTGCCGGGTCATGAGTTCTTTGGGTCTGCTGTTCACGTCTACGAAGTCGCCTACGCGCGATGTGTCATGGTTGCTCAGAAATACAGTCGGGTTTACTCCAGCGTCCTTATAGCCTCTGGCTGCCGCATCCGAAGTAATGAACCAGCCGATCGAACCGACACCTGAACTCAGGTTTACGAGATTGTCCTTTCCGTCGAAGTCCATCACGCTCTTGAGTCCGTCCTGCTGGGTAGTGGTGATATTGGGTGCGGAAGTCCAGTCCTCACCGACCATGAAGGCCAGAGTGCCCCACTGTTCGCCGCGCGCCTTTCTTTCCGCTGCCACATTCTCTGCTTCCTGACGCAATTCATGCCAGTAGTTGTGGCCTCCCTGATATGCCTGATAGCACTGGTCAAGACGCCAGCCGTCGACTCCGCGTTCCATCCAGTAGCGGATCACCTCCTTGAAATATTCGAGTGATGCGGGGTATGCTACGTTTCCTGAATCGGATCCGCGTACGTTCTGCGATGTCGTGACGTCGATGCGATTGCCGTTTGGCGAGGACGCTGTAACGCCGCCGTGATGACCGAACACACCGTCGAGAATTACGTAGATGCCCTTTTCATGAGCCTTGCGAATGAGTTCGTCGAATTCCTCTTCGGTTCCGAATTTCGGGTCGATCTTGAAATAGTTCGTGCAGAAATAGCCGGTAGCCTGAAGTTTTTCTCCGCCGTTTCCGTTGGTGGAGTCGAAAATTGGAGTCATCCAGATGGCGTTCATGCCGAGCTCTTTTATATAATCGAGCGAGTTGATTATGCCGCGCAGGTTTCCGTTTTTGCGGTGTCCTTCGGGTCCCCACATGTCAGAGTAGCCTGACGCACCTCCTTCGCCGTGCTGGAACGAACCAACCATAATCTGATATATCGACAGCTCGCGGCAGTCTCCCGACAGAGTGTAGACGGGTTCTGTGTCATCGCGCGTGAAAGTACAGGTGTAGTCGGTAGTGCCGGCTGTGTTTGTGGCCGAGATTGTCATTGCGGCAGTCTCGCCGTCCGCAAGGTAGTCGCTTACTGAGAGAGTCGTCGTGCCGTTGGCCACGGTTATGGGCCGGCTGTCGAAGGATCCGTTTGCCGATGTCGCCTCATTGCCGATGGTTATTGTTATCGTACCGTTGCCTTTCAGCGTGCCGCCGGCAGGAGAGACGGATATGGAGGGCTTCACCGGACCATATTGTACAAGACTGTGCGATCCGTCGGCCTTGTAGGTATGGCCGTTGACGAAATCGAGATCGCCATTGCCGGCCCTTTCTCCGCCGTTGTTGCTGAATATGATCTGAGTGGGAATCTTTCCCTCTGGCGCCTCCCAGTAGAGTACACCGTTCTTCTCAGTCATGCTGTCGCCGGGATAAGTGCTGTTGACATTGCAGTTTCCCGAATTGTTCCATGCCCATACCTTGACATCCCAGTTGCGGTCATTTACGAAATACACATAATATTTGTCGTTGTCATCGCCACCCTGGGTTTTGGTATATGTAAACGATTTTACGGTCTGGCCGGCCTCGTTGGCGGCATATGCCTTGAGTGTCGTGGTTTCTGTAAAGGTAAGGGGAGTGGTGTAGCGTGCCGATGCGGCGGAAGGCTCCGTGCCGTCGACCGTATAGTAGATATCGGTGGCAGGACTGACGAAGAGACTTACGGTGATGTTGTCGGTAAATGTCGTGCCGTCTGCCGGAGATGCGCTGATCGTCGGTTTTGACGGAGTCGGCGGTATCGGTGGTACCGGACCTCCGCCGACAGTGCCGTATTCTTCTATGAGAAGTACCGGTCCGGAAGCGGTCATGGTGACTTTGCCGCCTGATACGACTGCTGAATTGGAAGTGTTGTAACCGTCCATGACGCGTGTGCCTTCTGCAAAGAGATCGCCGGTATTGACTGTATAGGATTGTCCGGCAGTTGTGTTGAGACGTATTGCCACAGCGTTGCTGTAGCCGTTCTCCGAGAATTTGCGTCCATAGGTATTGTCGCCGAGTGATGTCTGCGTTCCCGCTCCTACAGCCGGGTTGCGTCGGCGGAACTGTCCTATTTTCTGCCAGTGCAGGTTGACGTCGTTGTCGACGGCATCCCAGTTGAAATCCCCCCGGGTAGCCATTCCTGCGTCACCTTTGCCGTCTATCACGGGACGCGAGGTCTCGTCGCCATAGTAGATCTGTGCGCCTCCGGGGCAGAGAAGAAGCATTGTCGCTACATTCTTCTGATCGCCCGGACGGTGGAGGCCGGTGTCGTGGCTTGACACGTAGTTGAGAACCTGACGGCCGTTGGCACCGTTGCAGAAACCTGAATAATATGACCAGTCATCCACGGTCGGGGTGCGTCCGGTTCCACCCTCTGTGCTGTTGAATGCAAAGTTGATCATGGAGTCGAAACCTCCCTGAGTGAAGTATCCTGTATCGCCGTGCTGCCAGCCGAAGCATTCGCCGGTCATCCAGAAATCATCGGTCCAGCCTTTGGCATATTCGTCGGCGCGGTCGCTCGCCCGCCAGTTCCGGAGGGCTGTCTTGCATGCGTTTTTGAGCTGGTTCCAGCGCGAGAGTTCGACATGTTTGGCCGTGTCGCATCTGAAGCCGTCGATGCCGAAATATTCTACCCATGCGGCAAGCCAGTTGATGATATAGTCGGCCGGGGCTCCCTTGCCGCTCGTTCTCCATGCCTCGGCGTTGGGCAGACGGTAATTGTCATAGTCGCCCCCTTTCTCAGTCTCCCATTTCTTAAGTAGGAAGGAAGGAATGTCTACAGTCTGTGTGCGCTCTGTCACGACATCCGGCAGACCTGCCAGAGAGAGTGTCTTGTCATCGTTGCCCGGCACGACATAGCCTGCTGACGTTCCCCATGAGCGGTCACCGAAGGCACGTACCCACGGCCCCCACCAGTTGCCCCATTTTCCTTGGGTGTCGGCATTGAAAGAGATTTCATTGTCGCCCCACATGGTGAACTTGCCGCCGGATGGAAGCCAGCCTGCGGCAGGAGTGCCGTTGAAGTTTCCGAAATCATAGTCCACACAATCGTCGAGCGTGCAGTAGCCCGTATGGTTGAGGACTATGTCCATCACGACGCGGATGCCGCGTCTGTGGGCTTCGGTCACGAACCGGCGCATATCGTCGATTGTGCCCATGTTGCGGTCCATGAAAGTCCAGTCGAGCGTGTAATATCCGTGGAACGCGTAGTGGGCGAAAGCGTCGTTCTTGCCGCCGGTCCAGCCGTGCATCTGCTCGTAGGGCGCGGTGATCCATATGGCGTTCACACCGAGTTTGTCAAGGTAGTCGAGTTTCTCGGTGAGACCCTTGATATCGCCTCCATGGAACGTGCCGACATCGCTTCCTCCTGCCGTGCGGTGACGGTGGTAGCTTTCGTCATTGGATGTGTCGCCGTTATAGAAGCGGTCTGTCAACACGAAATACATGTTGGCGTTCTTCCATGTGAAGTATTCCTGACGTATCGTCTCCGGCGTCTTGAGTTTGATGGTGTACGTTTCGGTAGAGGTCCCGTTCTTTACGGTATAGGTTATCACATTTTCGCCTCCCTGCAGACTGCCGAGCGTGTGGTTGGTATATGATTTGCCGTTGATGTTGATGTCGACAACCGCCTCTTTTGAGGATGGTGCGGCCGAGAATGTGGCCAGACTCGCGGTGTTTTCATCAAGCTCGATCTCATATGAAGTGGTTTTCGGATCGAAATTCTGAAGTATGTTTGATCCGCCTATCTTTATTTCAAGACGGTTTAGCGTGGCGTCGGCCGCATTTATGTCTGCCGCCAGACTGAATGTTCCGGCTGTGAGCGCGGCTGCCCACAGAGAACGTTTCATAAGGATGTTTATTCCGTTTGATTTCATTTTGTAGGCTTATTACTGTTTTATAAGTTTGAAGGTTGATTCAGATCCTGTGGCTGTGGTGGCTCTCAGCAGGTATATTCCCGACGGGACTGACACCGTGTTCAGAATCACACTCTCATTGCCGTCACAGACGGCTGCGGCCGCTCTGACACCTGCGAGCGAATATAGTTCTGCTGTGGCGATGGGCGCGGATGCCGTGACGGTGATATGGTCGGTAAAAGGATTCGGCCCGGCGTGAATGTCGGTGTTGTCGGCCACGATTATCTCCTCGATGCCTGTGAGCACTCCGTAGAATGATTCGTCTATCGGGCTGGACTGTGCCGCGATGCTGCGTAGAGCGGGATATTCACGGCCGTTTTCCTCTTTCCATTCCCATACCTTGTCGAAATCCCATCCCGTAAGCGTTTTGAATGAAGAGAACACCCCGAGCTCCGAAGCGCTGCTGAGTGACGCGTGATCACCATGTGCTGTCCAGTCCGAGCCGCCGTTGTCCATCGCGTTCCAGCTGTGGTTGCTTTCAGATACGTTGAGGGAATTGTCATTGCCGCCGAAACGAGCAGTGTATTCATATACGCCTTTTACAGCGGAATTGAGAGCCACAGAATTGCGTATTGTACCGTAATTGGCGCCGGCTATTCCTCCGACATAATCCTTGCCTGATATTTCCCCTGCGGCATATACGTTTCTTACAGAGCCTTCGTTTTTGCCGACTATTCCGCCGGTGGCGTAGTCATCGCTGTTGATGACCCTGACTCCGGTATAGCAGTCGGAGATTGTCGCTCCCTTATTCTCGCCGACAAGACCGCCGACGCATATGGATGCTCCCGACACGACTCCGGTTGCGTAGCATCTCTCGATTGTGCCGCTCTCGGCTTTGCCTGCGAGCACACCGACATGGTTGACACCTGTCACGTTGGCGTTCCTGATGCCGAGATCTTTTATTTCGGCGCCTCTGATCGCTCCGAAAAGGCCTGTGGCTGATCCGAGATCTGTGGCGGAAAGCGAGAGATTGCTGACAGTATGGCCGTTTCCGTCAAAATGTCCCTGATATGGCGATGACATGCTGCCGATGGACGATGTCATCGATGATGCGTCTATGTCGGCTCCGAGTCTGACATAAACATCCGCGGCCCAGTCCTGCGGGGTAGCGGCGAACTCGGCCAGATGTGCGGCAGTGTTGAGTACGAACGGGGCTGCCAAGGTTCCCTCTCCACCGCCGTAGACGTCCGTGCGTCCCTGCTCGACATTTAAGACGAGATCGGCCGTCTGTTGGCCGTTTTTGGTCTTTGCTATGAATCCAAGCTTTTTAAGTCCGGTCAGCTCCTGATCGGTAAGGCCATAGAACGCCTTGATGTCGGGGATGGAGAGGGTGTAGGTCCCTCCGCTTCCGCTCATTCTGAACTTGTCGGTATTCACCCCTTCCCATGTCCAGGGGGCTTTCTCGGTTCCGTTCAGATCCTTGCACCAGGTGTAGCAATACACTTCCGAACCCATGTCCTGGGTTTCGATTCTCACTTCCAGCGCCTTGTTTGTAACTGCAGGCGATGGCACCGACGTTATCTGCGCGGAAAAGCCGTCTGCAAACAGCGGCCAGGCGGCTGATACGGTCAGCAACGTCAAGATTGTTTTTTTTGGTAACATCTGAAAATTAATAATGTGAAAAAAAGTCAGTATAGTCCCATTGTGTGAAACAGCTTTTCATGATATGCGGCGGATACCTGATGGTTTCAGGCGTCAGCTGTTACCATATCCCAAAAACTGAAAAATTTAAAATTATGCAAATTTAGCCAAATTTGGCAAATTAATCATGCTGAATATATATGTTTTATAACATATATGCAGCTGTCTGAAATCATTTTATACTGACATATCTGATTAGTATAAAATGATTTCAGACAGCTGCGGGAGAGCATTGGCCAGATGATTATTGAGTGAGGAGTCTGGAAATTACAGATTCCTTATAAGATATTCCGATGGCTATTTCCGTTTCTCCTATGTAAATGTCATTGTTGGTGAAGGCATCGATTCTGTCGAGATTGACTATATATGATTTGCTGACTCTGAGAAATCTATGTGTGGGCAACGTCTCTTCGGCTGATTTTATGGTCATCCGGGTCAATATGCGTCGGTCGGAAAGGTGGATTACAAGATAGTCTTTCAGTCCTTCGATAAAAGCTATGTCGTCGAAACGTATGCGCATATATTTACGGTCGGCTTTCACTATCATGAAATCCATTTCATTTCTGTTGACTGCTGCGGCCTGACGGGCGTCATCTATCATTTTTTTATACGCGGCGGCCTTGTCGACGGCTTTGTTAAAACGTGAGGCCTCTATCGGTTTGACGAGATAATCTATGGCTTCCACTTCATAGCTCTCAAGCGCGTATTCCGAATACGCGGTGGTGAATATGACCATACAGTCTTCATGAATCTTTCTGGATAATTCGATACCGCTCACTTCCGGCATTTCTATGTCGAGGAATATAAGATCCACATCGTTGGTCTCCAGAAATGATCTTGCGGCTACCGCACTGTCAAGTGTGGCTGTCAGCTCCAGATCCGGGCGGCTCTCCACGAGCCGTCTCATACCCTTGCGGGCTATAGGTTCATCATCTACGATTATGCATTTCATGACATCAGGCTGTGAAAATTATTTGTATTCCGGAATGTCATCAGGATGAAAGACTATATTGTCCGATACGGGCGATGTGGCCATGAAATATCCCAGACATTTGTCTCCGGAGAACATGGCCGGACCGTTGCTGTCATTCTGCAGAGCTTCGAGATAGTCATGCATCTGCTTCGAAATCGGGCATATGGTGCATGTGATAATATCTCCGTCGAAGAGTACGGTGTCATCTTCCTCTTCATCGGTATCCATGCGGGTCGTCATTGTAAAGTAATTGCCGATTCCGTCTACTGCACTGCGGTCATCCATCTCTCCCCACTGATAGATCTCGCCGTTTCTGTAAAGCTTGACCCAATAGCATTGCCCCGGCACTTCGGGATCGTCGCGGAACTTCCCCTGCAGTACGGCTACATGGTCATAAGGCATTTTTATCCAGTTGAATTCAAGACTGACTATTTCCGTAGGAGGATACATTGTAGTGGTGGCCTCGTATATTTGTCCTTTGCGTTCGACGGTAAGACGGTATTCATGCCCTGCGATGCCCGGGTGAGGATCGCGGTAGAAACCTTCTGCGTCTGTCTCAAGACTGCGGTGTGTTCCGTCGGTGATGTCTTCGAGTGTAACTGTGGCGTCTGTCAGATGGGCCAGATTCATGGGTTCGTCCATCGGGGTGGTCAGGGTTATTCCCACCCGGATTCCATCGGGAGTCAGTTCTCCTTCTATCACTGTGATCGGGTCGATATCGTGATATTTGAAATCAAGTTCCTTTTCGCATGAAGTGACGCAAACGGTCAGCGCGCACACGGACAATATTTTTATAGCATTCATAATTGTCAGAATTTAAGAGTATATGATACGGATGGCACTATGCCGTACATTGATTGCTGCACAGCTCTTGTTCCCGAGGGTTTGGAAGGATCATCCTCGAAATATACGATATACGGATTGTAGCGGCAATATGCGTTGAAAACACCGAACGCCCACTGATAGGTTAATTTTTTCCCGACATGGGTATATGTCGCCGCCAGATCGAGGCGGTGTGTGGCCGGAGTCATGTACGAATTCCGTTTCGAATAGTAATAGCATGTTTCGCCCGCGATCTCATATTTTACATCGGGGGCCGTGAGAGGCTGTCCCGATGAGAAGATCCATGAACCGGAAATATCCCAGGTGTCGGATATTTTGTAGATCGCCGTTATCGAGAAGTCATGACGACGGTCGTTGGTGGCGTTGTACCATTTTCCGTCATTGATTCCGGGAATTCTTGTCTGTGTGTGCGAGATGGTATATGCTATCCACCCGGTAAGCCTGCCTGTATTCTTGCGCAACATGAATTCCGCACCGTAGCAGCGCCCCTTGCCTCCGGCTATGATGTTTTCAAGCACAATGTCGGAGAATGGTCCGCGGCCATCCATGAAGTCATATACGTTTGATATGTGGCGGTAATATCCCTCTGCCGACCAGTCGAAAGCACCGGATTCGATCATTCCGGAGTAACCGATACCGTACTGCATGGAGCGTTCCGGTTTTATCACGGCTGATGTCAGGGCGTAGCGGTCAAATGGGAAAGACGTCGCGCTTGATCTGATGGCATGTAGATTCTGGGACGACATGCCGAAACCTGCTTTTATATTGTGAAGAGGAGTAATGGAATATTTCAGACCGGCTCTCGGTTCGGCGTCTACGTATGTCTTGTCGTCAAATTGGTTTGTTTCCTCACCCGATGACATGAAATTGTGAAATTTATTTCCCGTAAGTATGGTGGAGACATTCAGTCTTGCACCGAGATTGACCGAGAATTTCTCTCCGAATAAGCCGGTATAATCGGCCCAGATGGAATTTTCCCATAAGGAGCGGATCTCTTTTTCGTTTGATGAATTAAGTTTCCATTCGCCTGATTTGACTTTCAGCATTTGCGAACGATAGCCGAATTCAAGCGAATGGCTGTCGTTTATGCTGTAACGGATCTTTTCATTGAGCGAATAGTTGTGTATGAACGTACGCATGGTCTGGTCAAGATCCATTATGTTCATTTCCATTTTGGGATCGTAGTGGGTGAACGATGCTGTGGTGCAGAATGAGACACGGTCGGAAGCGCGGGCCGTCCAGTTGACCGATGCGCCGAGATTTCCCCAATACATGCCCATCAGTTTTCCGACGGCCATGTTGTCATGGCTGATGAAAAAGGAGGCGTCTATCAGATGGGAGGATGACGGTCTGTAACGGAGTTTGGCCGTGACATCATAGAAATTCATCACCGTGCTCCTGTATTTCGGTATCATTTTCAGGAATGCGTCGACATATGATCTTCGTCCGGTCACGGCGAAAGATAATTTATCTTTGACGATGGGTCCTTCGGCTTTGATTTTTGCCGCCAGAATCCCGATTGTGCCCGAACCGTGAAAATGTTCCATATCTCCCGGGACAAGTGTCGTCTCCAGAACTGAAGATGACGCGCCGCCGTAGGTTGCGGGGATCGGACCTTTGTACAGGGTGGCTCCTCCTATGGCATTGTCATTGAATGTGGAGAATATACCCATGACATGGGCGGGATTATATAAGGATATCCCGTCGAGAAGCACGAGATTTTGCGATGCGTTTCCTCCGCGTACCTCGAAGCCGCCTCCTCCGTCTCCCTCGCTGTGTACTCCCGGCAGCAATGCTATTGATTTTATTATGTCGTTTTCTCCTCCGAACGAAGGTGCCTGTACGAGTCGCGACAATTCAAGCCGTTCGGCTCCCAGTCTCATGTTGCTGATACGCTGCAGAGCAGAGTTCCCGGTGACAACGACTTCATTGAGTTCCCGGCTGTCGATACTGTCCGGCGTCTCTTCGGCATGCGACATAAAGATCGATGACGCTACGCACATACTGACGAGGCTTATTTTAATTATCATATTTGATAGCCTTTGGAAACTGTTTTCGAATTAAATTTAAACAGTTTCTTAGTTAAACCTGTAGATTATTCTTGCGCAAAATTACGAAAATAAATTTTATGATGCGGCAAATTGCGACCTAAAGCGGTATTTCAGCGACATATTCGTAAATTCGCTTATGTTTGTTTGTGTCAGGATACAAAAATAATTCGTAAATTTGTTAAAATGTTCAGCGATATTTATGAATAAATGGATCACATGGCTGCTGCTGACAGTCGCGTTCGCTTTCTCGGCTACCGGAGTGGTTGCTTCCGCATTTTTTGATGAAGGTCCTTATCTGGACCTGCGTGTGATGTGGCTCGTTGTGCCTGTGACAGCATTGTTTATGGGTACAGTTCTGGCGGATATAAAGTATGCGGTTCCAAGACTTTTGCTCAGACGTAAATATATTCTGTTTTGTGCTTTTACGGTTCTTGTGTCATATGGCGCCACGTTATCTGCTCTTTTATTGGAATATGCGGCAAGAAAAATATTTGATCTTCCTCCACGTGTTTCCGATTATGGTTCTCCTTGGCTCTACGTAGATGCGTTCTGCAATTCGATGCTGCTGCTTTTGATTCTGTTGGGGATAGGCGCATGGCAATTGTATTTGAAATGGCGCGATGAGGCCAATGCGGCCCAAAGACTTGCCACGCGGCTTGACAGTTATGTGGCGGCGGTGCGCGACAGATTGAATCCTGAATTTATACTTGATTCATTACGGTCTATATCTGATTCGCTTCCTGTAAGTCCGGCACGGGCGATAGAACTGATTCATTCCCTTTCCGGTTACCTCCGGACGCAGCTTTATGAACTTCCGGTGCCTCCACTTTCGGGCGAGGAAATGGAGAACCGGACCGAAGATACACGTATGACGGCGTTTCTCGTAGGTAGATCATATCGTAACATAAGGCATGTGATTTTCCAGATAGTCCTTATCCTGATTTCATTTGAGACTTTCTTTATAACTCCCGACCATCCTGATTTTTATGGGAGGACAGGCGGATTTGTTTCCCTGTTCTTATTTTTGAACGTTCTGGCCTATATAAATATGTATCTGTTGTTTCCTCGCTTCATGAAAAGCCGTCGGTTAGGAAGATATGTGCTTGAAATATGCGTGACGCTTTCTCTTTCGGTGCTTCCGGTCATAGTGATAGAAATCGTGACATACGACCGCAATCTTTATGACAAGTCGCTGCCTGTTGCCCTTATGGTTTTTACTACGCTCGGCACATTGATGACATTATTCTTTTTTATCGGTGGCACCTCGGCACTGCTCCTGTGTCAGGACTGGATCAGAGGCCGGCGCCGCATGATGCTTCTCGAGGCAGAGACCGCACGGCAGGAATATGCATTTCTCAGGAAGCAGATCAATCCTCATTTTCTGTTTAATGTTCTTAATAATATCGGCATCCTTTCGGTAGATGAGCCTGAGGATGCTTCTGAAATGCTCGCCGGATTGCAAAAAATGATTGAATATCAGTTTTCACAGACAGGAAGCAGCCACACTACACTTGATCGCGAGATAGAATTTCTGGACTCATATCTTTCATTGGCGCAGACTCGTATCGAACCGTTTGATTTTGAAATAAACATTGATGGCAATCCTGTAGGAGTGGGAATCCCTACATTAATGTTTATACCCTTTGTCGAGAATGCTGTGAAACACAGTTCCGTCATAGACGGCAAGCGGCATGTAGGATTATTTTTTACAGTGTTGTCCGACAGAATAGAATTCAGATGTGAGAATACCTATTTCCCGACCGGTTCATCCGGCTCTGTTGCCGGAGGTCTCGGCATAGTGAATACGCGTCGACGTCTTGAATTGCTTTACGGTGACGGATACGAATATTTATCCTGTATCCGGTCATGCCATTATATTGCCAATCTTATTATTCCGGCCCGCACCCACGAACGATAAATGTCATTTTACCCCTGCCGCCAATCTGCGCCATGTCTTCGCCTGGGAGCAGCGCCTCTCCGAGGCGGTGATGATAATCGCTGGATATAGATTATTTAGTTATAATTATATCACACTCTCTTTTTAAGAGATACTTAATTGGATTGCAAATTTACAAATTTTTTGTCAAAATACAGTGCTTTTCAATGATTAAATTGAAAAATATAGAGTAATATAAATTGTGGCTTTAATTCCATAAATATTGTTTTGTTTAGCAAATCTTAATTTATTGTATATCTAAATATCTCCAAATCAGCATTATTTATATCGTACAAATCTCTTAAAAAGAGAGTGTGACTTAAAAACTTTATTTGGATTCATTTCAGATGAGTGCAAATGCTGATATAGAATGCGTTGCGCCGGTGCCTGCGGGTGTTGGCGACGCCGTAGGCGTGGATTCCCGCAAATGGTATGTGGCTGTTGTCAACAACAATAGTGAGAAAAAGGTGCAGGAATGTCTGGAGAAAATGCATTACGAAGCATATGTGGCGCGACAGCAGGTCCTGAAAATATGGAAGAATAATAGAAAGGTAAAAGTAGATAAGGTTGTTATTCCTTCCAAGGTGTTCATCCGGTGTACGGAACTTGAACGCAAAGAGATAGTCGCACTCTCTTTTATCAAACGCTTTCTTACCGACAAGGCCCGGACATCGGTCAATGGCTTGACGAAACCTCTTGCTGTAATTCCCCAAAGCCAGATTGATACGATGCGTTTTATGTTAGGACAGTCCGACATTCCCATAACTTTTGTAGAAACTCCTTTAAGACGACATGACAGGGTTATGGTCGTACGCGGCCATCTTAAGGGCATAGAAGGTGAAGTCGTGCAGACATGCGATGGAAAGAGCGAGGTTATTGTACGCATAGAGCTTCTTGGATCTGCGAAGATGACCATAGATACGGTCAATCTGCAACTTGTAAAATGAAATTAAAGTAGCTATTGAAAATTAATGTATACATAAAACGCCGCTGTTTTTTAGGTGTTTCGGTTCTGGAGCGAAGGAGCATAGCGGGCTATGCGACTGAACGACAGGACTGAAACGACAAAAAAGAGCAAGTTTTATGTTACAAGATTCAAAAACTACATATATCGTTTAATTTTTAATAGCTACTTATACGATATACTGTAATACGTTAACCAGAAATACTATGGAAAAATACATTCTGTCGCTCGACCAGGGCACAACCAGCAGCCGTGCTATCGTATTCGACCACGAAGGCAATATATGCTCGATGGCACAACATGAATTTCCTCAGATCTTTCCTCAGCCGGGATGGGTGGAGCATGATCCTCACCAGATCTGGGGCTCCCAGGCTTCGGTCATAGCGGAAGCCATATCTCAGATAGGCATCAATGGCCACGACATAGCGGCGATCGGCATCACCAACCAGCGCGAGACCACTATCGTGTGGGACGCCGATACATGCGAACCGATCTACAATGCTATCGTATGGCAGGACCGGCGCACATCGGAATATTGCGATTCGCTGCGCGAAGCCGGATATGCGGACATGATAAGGGAGAAAACCGGACTTATACTCGATGCTTATTTCAGCGCCACTAAAGTGAAATGGATTCTCGATCATGTGGCCGGTGCGCGTGAAAGGGCAAATGCCGGCAAACTCCGTTTCGGCACCGTCGACACATGGCTGATCGCCTGCCTGACACGCTTCAAGGTGCATGTCACTGATGTCACTAACGCGGCCCGCACCATGCTCTTCAATATCAACACACTCGAATGGGACAAGGATCTTCTCAGACTTTTCGACATACCGGAGTCGATGCTGCCTGAAGTGAAACCGAGTAGCGGCGTGATGGGCTATACCACCACTACAATCTTCGCGCACGAGCTTCCCATAGCCGGAGTGGCCGGCGACCAGCAGGCTGCCTTGTTCGGACAGATGTGCGTTAAGCCGGGCTCCGTAAAAAACACATATGGTACCGGCTGCTTCCTGCTCATGAACTCCGGCAACAGACCTATCGTGTCGAAAAACCGTCTGCTGTCGACCATAGCGTGGAAAATCGGCGATGAAGTTACCTACGCTCTCGAAGGTTCGATTTTCGTAGGCGGCTCTGTGGTCCAGTGGTTGCGCGACGGACTCAAATGCATTCAGTCGTCGTCGGAAGTAGAGGAACTGGCCGAATCCGTTCCCGGAACTGACGGGGTCTACTTCGTGCCGGCCCTGACCGGACTCGGGGCTCCTTACTGGGACCAGTATGCCCGCGGACTGATATGCGGCATCTCGAGAGGCACCACGTCGGCCCATATCGCACGGGCGGCGCTCGAAGGTATCGCGTTCCAGGTGTATGATATCGTAAAAGCAATGGAACTTGATTCGGAACTGGGTATCAGCGAACTGAAAGTAGACGGCGGAGCATCGCGCAACAATCTCCTTATGCAGTTCCAGAGCGATATCCTCTCCACCGAAGTGCTGCGTCCCCGTGTAACGGAGACCACCGCTCTCGGCGCGGCATATCTCGCAGGACTTGCCGTGGGATACTGGAAAGATATAGACGAGATACACGCCCAATGGCAGATCGAGGATAAATTCACTCCGGAAGCCGATCCTCAGACCGTTGCATCCAGGCTTGCGGGATGGAAAGACGCCGTGGAACGCTGCCTGTCGAAATAAAACCCGCAGACCCGACGATTCCACTATAAACTATATCACTATAAACTCAATCAAGTTACTTATCACCTTAAAAAATACATTATCATGGAAGAACTTGAGATACCTATTTTTTTACAATGTTTTTTTGAGTTTCTCGGAACTTATGTGATGATATTGCTCGGATGCGGAGTAGTGGCATGCACCACTCTCAAAGGGTCAAAAGGATTCGGCGGAGGCTGGGTTGTCGTGACCCTCGCCTGGGGTCTCGCCGTGATGTGCGGAGTCTTTATCGCCGGACCTTATACAGGGGCCCATCTCAACCCGGCCGTCACCCTTGGCCTCGCGATGGCCGATAAATTCGACTGGGGCATGGTCATCCCCTATATGATATCACAACTCATAGGGGCATTTCTCGGTGCCTTGACTGTCTATTATTTCTATAAGGACCAATTCGACGCCACAGAGGATCAGGAGACAAAACTGGGCGTGTTCGCCACAATTCCGGCAATCAAAAATCTCAAGCGAAACTTTCTTTCGGAAGTCATAGGCACATTCGTGCTTATCCTTGTGATTCTCTTTCTTGCCGAGCGCGGCAATACAGCGGAAGTCGGTCTCGGCTCCATCGGCGCGCTTCCTGTGGCGCTCCTCGTGGTCGTGATCGGCATGGCCCTCGGAGGGACAACCGGATATGCCATCAATCCCGCCCGTGACCTCGGTCCGCGACTCGCGCATCATATCCTGCCGATCAA
>ERZ791744.966-NODE-966-length-21876-cov-2.624948_pt1 | contig 21876 bp, 20 predicted proteins | sample MGYA00510039_ERZ791744 | MGnify/ENA primary metagenome ERZ791744 (study PRJEB30046, sample SAMN00791969) | human gut metagenome | study: EMG produced TPA metagenomics assembly of the A metagenome-wide association study of gut microbiota in type 2... | reverse complement strand
CCCGCCCCGCCCGACAATAAACAAACAGCTGTGCGTCACCGGACGCACAGCTGTTTGTTTAGGTAGTAATATATATTCGTAACATGAAGTTATCACAATGTTATCTTGCGACTTAGCGTGGCTCGGCCCGTTTTGCCTGTAATCACATATATTCCCGGTTGCAGATCCCGGAGATCAATTGTGTTTCCCTTTCCAGATAGTAGAAGGACGCCATCCATTGAAAATACAGAAAAATGCGCCTCATCTCCTCCGCTTATGTATGCAAAATCTCCTGATATAAATATTGTTTTATCATCTTCTTTGATTGAATCAATATTTGAGAGACTGTCTATTTTGAAAGCCGGAGATATTATTGATGTCTGAGTATTACCGGCATTATCGGTCAATGAAATGCGCAAGTCGAACCATCCTGATGCAGACGGTCTGTTTACATTTTTAAGGTTGCCATAAAAATATGCTCCGTAACAAGGCATAAAGAATTTGTCTTTGTCTTCACACACTTCTATACTGCTCCATTCATTTGAATGCAATGGGGAATATTCAACAGTGGGAACAGGGGTGCCGATGAATGTATCATATGATACAGTGCCGAGATAGTTGCCGTCGCCGTCATTGATGATTTCCTCATATCTTTTGAGGTCAGCTGCGGAGAATGTCAGAATACCGTCTTCACCCTTCTCAAAACGGTCGGTTACTGCTTGATCCTTGTCGCGGAACTGAATCATAGTTAATACCGGAGGAATAGGGTCTTCCTTTGAGAAATCCCATGAAGCATCCATCTTTGCCTCCGAAGGAATGCCATCCACTATGATCTGGTTCTGTTGGGTGATTGACATATGCAAGTCTCCTTTGTATGATGACAGCCCGTCGTTGAAGTCTGCCCATAAGTCATACCATCCGGATTCCAATGACGGATTGCCTGACCATGTCGTGTCTCCATATCTGACAGAAACATCCTGAGGATGACTTTTGGGTTGCGAGGGAGACTCTCCCACTCTTCCCCAGTATGCGGTATAACAATCGAAGATGTGACGTAACTGTTGAAATAAATCATAGGACAATTGTCTCCGGCTCTCTGTCGTGAATTTTCATTGTTGAATGAAAATGCTTCTGCACCGTTTAATGTAAGTATTGTGTTTACACCATCTTTGTCATAAAATAGAGTTGAACCATAATATGAAGATTGTAAAATTGGTGTTATAAGACTGTATGCTTTGTCATTCCGGCTTCCCTGAAGCGGAGGGTTCAACTGGAACATATCATATTTCAATACTCCCCCCGTTAATTTTTTTTCTGTTTCCAGTTGTGGATTTACAAATGGTACAATTCTTACATCGCAATTGTTGTTGGAGATGCAGGCCTTATATCCGGTTGTTGCTGCAAATGTCTTTGAGGGTGCACCTAATACAGATAATAGCTTCCCTTTGTAAAGGACATAATAACCACCATCCAGAGTGTGAGTCTTTATAGGTTCATCGACACAGAAACCTTCTGTTGTGAACAGCTCATCGTAGCTTTGATAAACGTAGTCGGATGGATTGTTTTTCACGATCTGGGCTTTGACACCGTCTGATGCACTCTGAAGAGACAATATATTTATGCCGTCAGCACTGACCTGTAATTGATCCTGAACGCAAATAAAGTTATCGCTGACACCTGGATTGATCAGGAAAAAGCCTCCACGTTCCATATCCGTTATTGTGTCGTCATTTTTTAAGTATCCGGGGATTCCATCTACATAAAATAGCAATCCGTATCTGCTATGGAATAGTTTGTTGGAGAAGTTTCCCGTAAATGAATTTGTGAATGAATGGGAGGTAAAAATGTTTCCTTGTTCTATAATGTTGAAGTTTGTGTCATATACTGGACCCTTTATTATTTCGCCATCAGGGAGAATTCCCTGAAATTCGATGAGTTCTGTTGCGGAAGATTTGTCAAATTCAATGACTGTATTGTCAGATATGACCATATTTTCCTTTATGACTATCTTGGTCGGTTCTCCTTCTGTCGCCGAACGGAATATTGCAACTATACAATAATTGCCGGTCGTAAACTTGAAATTTTGCAGTGACCCGTTTTCAGCTCTGATTATACTCCATGAGTCGTCGTTTTCTTCCGCATAGCCCATTCCTGAGATTGAGTAGTTGTCATCTCCGATATAATCGAATGTAATGTCACACATATTTTCCTGTTTGTTCCTCCGATCGGATGTACCGGAATTCTTTGAAGAGGCAGATAATGGTTCTGTTTTCATGATACCGTAGCCTTGTCTCAAATCCATTGAAATATACGAATTTTCCAGTACCCCTTTTTCCATATTATTTCTGTAGCCGCATTCGGCTTTCGAAATGAAAGATGTCGGGGAAAATGATAATTCCCTTTGGGAAGACTCTCCCCATGCCTGTGTGTATGCCGGTATCAGCATTGCGACGCAGCATAATAACGATGTGAGCTTTTGATTCATGATTGTTTGAGTTTGGTTAAACATAAGAATATCTTGTCCGCAAAGATATGTATAGCTGTTCTTGATTTAATGAGAAGTGGGTACTGATGTTATACGTATTTACGTGTTTGCGGGTACTTAGATTATACGTAATGTGTGGTGTATGTTATTAAACATAAATTTGTTACACTGTTAAAATGTGTTGCGTGACAGCCTGATCGAATACTATGCTTTTTCTTTTGAACGTTAACCAATTATGAAATGCAGACAACTTTTAATTCTTGTTTTATTGGCTATACTGGCGTTTGAAGCCTCTTGTTCTAAAGGTGACAAACAAGAAATCTGTCAAGATATGACGGTGTATAGACAGCATCTTTTGATGGAAGCCGGGAAATATAACGAGCTGTTGGCGGTATCGGATTCTGTATTAAAAACAAATCAGGCTTCTGATAGAAGTAAAATGCTTGCTTTTCACTACAAAGGCTTGTCTCTAATGGTTTTGAGACGATATCAAAGTGCATTGGATATTTTTAATAAAGGAATCCAGACATCAAAACAGGATTCCCTATTGTTTTGGGATGTCATGTTCTATATTGAAATGGGACAGATATTTCAGGAAATGGGAGATCTTAAAGACGCCGAATTAAGTTTTAAAGAAGCATGGAGTGTGACGGCGAAACCCGGATGGAACAAGGTAAATCATAAAAGAGCGGTCTCTACTTGCATGTCATTAAAGATAGCGCTTTCAAAACTTGAACTTGAAAAAGGTAATCCGCGTCGGGCCCTTGAGATCTGGGAGGAAATCGACGAGACGTCTTTCACTCCGGAGATTCGCCTTGTATGGCTTGGTCAAGGTGGTATCTTGTATAAAATCAATGGAGATACATCCGCTGCTTACAAATGCTTTTCAGAGGCGTTGAAATCATCAGTGGGAAATCCCAATAAACTCATCATAGTCAATCATCTTGCAGAAATGTTGATTGCGGGTGGTAAATATAATGATGCAAGACTTCTTTTGAAATCATATCTGAATTTAAGAAATCGGATCACTGATCCCAAGGTGTTAAGAGATTATGAACGTAATCTGGCACAGGCTTATGAAGGATGCAGCATGCCTGATTCTGCCGTATCACATATAAGAATGTCGGTCATTTTTGCTGATTCCATTGCGGATGCAGACAGAAAAACACTAAATGCATTGATGGCTGACAGAGTGCGGTCTGAGGATGTCATGGATCTGCAGGATAACCTTGCTGCCACTCGAAAATGGGTAATCGTTGCAGGACTGATCGCATTAATGGCATCAATAATAATGGGATTATGGATAAAAAACTTAAAACTCGGCAAAAAATTGGCGAGCAGGGAAATAGAAGATCTCAGGAATGCCATGTCGGAGGCCTATGATGATTACGAGGAAAAGCTTTCATCGCTGAAGGTGGAGATCGATAATAATAATGCAAGGCTGGCTTCTTCTTCCGTTCGCATAAGTAAAATAGACAATGGTCTAAGAAATATCAGGGAAACCCTTGGGGCATCTGGAAAAACAAGCGAAGAACGACTGGCCGCTATCAAACTGGATTTGCTCGATATGTGCAGGAGTTCAGAAACCGGAAAGAATTATGATTTGACTATGAGTAAGGAAAGTTTGAAACTAATGCAGGATCTTGCGGATTTGCACCCGACACTTACAAGATCAGAATTGCAACTTTGTTGTTATATTTCATTAGGTCTTACTGCAAAAGATATCGCAACCCTTACTCAAAGATCTGTCAGAACCATTGAGACAATAAAATATAATCTTAAGAAAAAACTCAATGTAGACTCGCCGACCGATGTCTATTTACGTTCGATGCGTAATATCTGATGCGAATTGTCGGAAGAATTTGCAAACAGTCTTGATTACTTGCGGTCGAGGTCGGCGGGGAGCAGGCGGGAGCCGTATGAGCAGAAGAGGGTGATGGCTGCCATTACGAGAAAGACGATGGCTGTGGAGTGACGGATGTCACCAATGCCGACAAGCGGCGCGACCACCGCGCCGAACGCATAGCCGCCGAGTCCGAGAATCGCGGAGGCCGCTCCGGCGTTGGTCCTTCCTTCATTCATGGCGAGAGTGTTGCCCACCGTGAAAATCATGCCCATCGAGAAGATCATCGGAAGCAGTGAAGCCTCATAGGCCCAGAAGTCATCGATAAAGAACAGCGCGATCGATTCCACTGCCGTCGCGAGCATCATTACCCAGCCTCCCATCCATGCGGCGTTCTTCAGAACCTTGAAGCGCAGTGCGAACATTGCGCCGGCTGCCGTGAAGAGTGCGTTGAAGCCCATGAAAAGTCCGAACTTCAGCTGCGAGAATCCATATATCTCCTGCATTATGAATGGAGCAGAAGATGTGTAGGCGAACAGCAGTCCGAGTGCCGACCCTTTGAGCATGACATGAGTCATGAATGCGCGGTTGCGCAGGAGTGGTCCATATTCGCGGAACATGCCGGACAGCGGACCTTTCATACGGCGCGATACAGGCAATGACTCCTTGAAGAAAAAGCTTACGGCTATAAGCAGGACCGCGAATCCGGCAAGTACCCAGAATATGCCTTGCCAGTGGATAGTGCCGCCTAAAAATCCTCCGATCACGGGAGCGCTCGCCGGCGCGAAGCCGTTGATCGCTCCGATAAGAGCCATCATCTTGGCCAGCGGACGCCCTCCGTAGATATCAGCCGGGACAGTACGTGCAAGGAAATAGCCGCCCGAGGCACCGATGCCCTGTATCAGACGCCACGCTAAAAATATATGGATGGTAGGTGAGAACACGGATCCGACGGCCCCGATTATGAAGATTGCCATCGACACAAGCAGAACCGGTTTACGACCATATCTGTCGCTGAGAGGTCCGAGAAGAAGCTGTCCGACAGCGAGGCCTATCATGCCTGTGGTCAGACCGAGCTGCACGACCGATACCGAGCAGTGGAAATAATGTCGCATCTCGGGAAGAGTTGGCAGATACATGTCGTTGACAAACGAGCCGAAGGCGCTCAACAGCACAAGATAGCCTACGAGAAACGCATAATATTTTTTGCCGTTGGGATATTGCGGTTTCGTAGATGACGGCTCAGAAACGGTCGAAGCCGCCGGACGACCCGACGGCTTTTGACAAGACTGTGATGGAGTGGGAGAGGTGATCGGTTTATCGGAATTCATTGCGTGTTTACTTGATTGGTCTCACATACTTAGAGTACGTTTACTTTTAAAACGCGCCGGCTTCGCATCGGTTTAGCGAAGAATATTATATTCTGATTCTCTTTGTAATTGATCCCGATCCCGTTATTGTGTGCCGGAGCTAAAGTAGAGAAATGTTGTTTCGACAGCCTGCATCGTGTCGGATATGATCACCGGATATGATTATAAGTGCGATTCAGGGGGCTGAAAATCAATTATTGCGAAAAATTTGTTATCTTTGCAAATTAACAAAAAACCGCAATGTAATGGAAACCTCATATTTCATGATAATTGACGGACGGCAGGCCGGCCCGTTTGTGCGCGAGGAACTCAAATATCATGCTCTGCGGCCGGATTCTATGGTCTGGCGCCAGGGCCTCGAGAACTGGGTGCCGGCATCTTCCCTGCCGGAGCTCAATGATCTATTTTCAGCCGATGTTCCGCCCGCACCGGGTTATCAGTCTTTTGGTTACGGCCAGTTCCGGCAGAACGAGTATCCCGGGCAGTATCCGCCATATGATCCGACGCGTGGCGACATGCATGCGAATCAGTATGACGCGGAGCCTATCGAGCATACGAACTGGCTCCCGTGGGCTATCGTCTGCACCGTCCTCGGCACTATGACTTCATGCATAACGCTGATTCTCGGCATAGTGGGTATTGTGCAGGCCAACAAGGCAAATGAGAGCTACCGTCGCGGAAACCGTCGTCAGGGCGATGCCGCCAATTCTACGGCAAAGACCGTTACGATCATCGGTCTGATTCTTGCCGTGGTGGCTATTGTCGGCGTGGTAGTCCTGTTTGTCAGCGGCGGATTCCAGCATTATCTCGATATTCTCGAACAGCTCGATTAATCATCAGGACTCTATGCGCTACTTTGCTATGATAGACGGCGAACGCCGCGGACCCTTCGGGCTTGACGAGCTCGCGGACGCCGGCGTACGCCCCGATACCTATGTGTGGTGCAAGGGAATGTCCGATTGGGAGAAGGCGGAGTCGCGGATATATGCCGGTTCTACAGGCAACGTATTTTCGATATGATGCATCCCTCCGTACAGCGGTTGCCCGCGCGGCAGGAGAGCGCCGCGCCCGATGAGGGCTCCGACCCGTACGATCAGGTGCCTGAGAGATTCCGCAATATGGTGCGCCGTTCGGGAGAAGTTCCTAAAGGATTTGTCCCTGATGAACCCGACACTTCGGTTCCTCCTTCGCCGACACTTTTTATGGCCGTGCTCCTCACGGTCTTCTGTTTCCCTCCGACAGGTTTCGTGTCGATATATTACTCATACAAGGCGAGGCGCGCATGGATCGAGGCTGTGCGCAGCGAATCAAAAAAAGACAAATCGCTTTATTCCGATGCCGAACGTGAGGAATGCCGCCGTCAGGCCCACGATTATGACCGTCAGGCCAAGATGTGGATCGGCATAACTTTCTTTCTCGGAATGATTCTCTTTGCTCTTCTCGGTAAAAAAATGTTTTAAAAACCATATGGCGGACCGACAGTCCGCATCAAGATATGCTTAACAACAGGTCAATACTCATAACGGGCGGTACAGGCTCGTTCGGTAAAAAATTCGTAGAGGTTATTCTGCGCCGTTATCCCGATGTGAAGCGGATAGTGATTTATTCGCGCGATGAACTCAAACAATACGAACTCAAACAGAAATATCCGCATGACAAATATCCGCAGCTCAGATTCTTTATAGGAGATGTCCGCGACGGGGAGCGTCTTATCCGCGCCTGTCAGGGCATTGACGTGATCATCCACGCCGCGGCCATAAAGCAGGTCGATACGGCGGAGTATAATCCCGAAGAGTGCATCAAGACCAATGTCAACGGTGCGCAGAATGTCATCAATGCCGCTCTTGCCACCGGAGTGCAGCATGTCGTGGCCCTCTCTACCGACAAGGCATGCGCGCCGATCAACCTTTACGGCGCCACAAAACTGACCAGCGACAAGCTCTTTACCGCCGCCAACAATATCAAGGGCGACAATCCCGTGCGTTTCAGTGTGGTGCGTTATGGCAACGTCATGGGCTCGCGCGGAAGCGTGATACCCTTCTTCATAAATCTCCGCGACAAAGGAGCGGCAGAGCTTCCTATCACCGACATGCGCATGACCCGTTTCAATATATCGCTTGAGGCGGGTGTGGATCTGGTATTGTGGGCCATAGAACATCATCTCGGAGGCGAGATATTCATTCCGAAGATACCGTCATACCATATCAAGGATGTCGCCACGGCGATAGCTCCCTCCATCCCTCAGGTGGAAGTGGGCATACGCCCGGGCGAGAAACTGCACGAGGAGATGATCACTCCGACCGATGCCCTCAATACGATCGATATCGGGAATTATTATGCCATTCTGCCGTCCGTCTCATTCCTCCACACGCGTGAGGAGTATATAAGCCATCATGGCGGCGTACCCGTGCCTGACGGTTTCCATTACAGTTCCGACAAGAACAGCGAATGGGAGACCGTGGAGTCCATGAGAGCGAAGATCAAGGAATTTGTAGATCCGGATTTTGAAGTCAGATAGAGATGAGAGACAAGCCGATACCTTACGGACGCCAGAATATCACCGACGAGGATGTGGCGGCCGTTGTGGAAACCCTGCGCAGCGATTATCTGACTCAGGGCCCGAAGATCGATGAATTCGAACGTAAGTTTGCCGATTATGTCGGCGCACGCCATGCCGTGGCCGTCAACAACGCTACGTCAGGCCTCCATATTGCCGCAAAGGCACTCGGCGTGAAGCCGGGCCAGCGTGTCATCGTGACGCCGATGACCTTCGCTGCATCGGCCAACTGCATACGCTATTGTGGCGGTGACGTGACTTTCTGCGACATCGATCCGGATACATATCTTATGGATGCCGGCAAACTCGAGAAGATTCTTGAGGAAAATCCCGTCGGCACCTTCGCCGGAATGGTGATAGTCGATTTCGCCGGATATCCCCATAATCTTGAGCAGTTCCGCCGTATAGCCGACCGGCACGGTCTCTGGATAATAGAGGATGCATGTCACGCTCCGGGCGCATGGTGGACGGATTCGGAAGGAAACCGACAGCTCACAGGCAACAGCCGGTTCGCCGACTGCACAGTGTTCTCTTTCCATCCTGTCAAGCATATAGCCACAGGCGAGGGGGGAATGGTCACTACCTGCAGCGATGAACTTCTGGAGCGCCTGCGCCTTTACCGTACGCACGGCATAACCCGCGATCCCGCATTGCTGCATAAGAACGACGGAGGATGGTATTACGAAATGCAGGAACTCGGATTCAATTACCGTCTGACCGACATACAGGCCGCTCTCGGCATTTCGCAGCTGTCGCGCGCCGATCAGGGGCTGGCACGCCGTCAGGAGATCGCCCGTCGTTATGACGAGGCATTCCGCGATGTGCCCGGCATAAAGATACCCTGGCGGGCAGACGACATATTTCATGCGTTCCATCTTTATGTCATCCAGGTCTCAGACCGCAGGCGCATGTATGATGCACTTCGTGCCGAAGGCGTTTTCGCACAGGTACATTACGCCCCGTTGCATCTGATGCCCTATTATCGCCGCTTCGGCTGGAAAGAGGGTTCACTGCCGGTCGTCGAGGATTATTACGCTCATTGCCTTAGTCTGCCGATGTTTCCTACTCTCACCGATGAGGAGCAGCAGTATGTAATCGACAAAGTTCTCGAATTTATCAACAGTTGATCGCATTTTCACATGAGGATTCTGGCTATAATTCCGGCGCGAGGAGGCAGCAAACGGATAGAACGTAAAAACATAAAGGATTTTGCAGGAAAACCGATCATTGCATATTCCATAGAGGCGGCGCTCGGATCTGGATGCTTCGACAGAGTGATGGTCTCTACCGACGACAGGGAGATTGCCGACGTGTCGTGCCGGTATGGCGCGGAGGTCCCTTTCATGCGTTCGGACAGGACTTCCGATGATTTCGCCACTACGGCCGATGTGATTCTGGAGGTCCTTGACCGCTATGCCGAAAGGGGGGAGCGGTTCGATGCTGTGGCATGTATCTATGCCACAGCACCCTTCGTGACGGCCGACCGGCTTCGCGCGGCCGCAGGAATTCTTGAGAGAGGAGAGGCGAAAGCCGCTTTCACCTGCGTGGAATATTCATATCCGGTGCAGCGTTCGCTTTTTATCAATGGGAGCGGCAGGATCGCCATGAGGTATCCGGAATATGCCGGAGCCCGTTCGCAGGATCTTGAAAAGACATATCACGATGCTGGCCAGTTCTATTTCACCACTGTAGCCGAATTTTGCGCCTGCGTCTCCCTCTGGAGTCCGGATACAATGCCGATCGTATTGTCAGAACTTGAGGTGCAGGATCTTGATACGCTTACCGACTGGAAACTTGCCGAAATGAAATACGGATTGCTTCACGGCACGGGCGATAGGAAAGAGAGGCAACCGATATTTCCGGGGCGATTCAGAGTCGACGGGTATGAATGCATTCCTTATACCGACATGGATGCGCCGCTGTCGGAGGCAATGCTCGCGGGACGTAACGATCCGGAAGTCCGCATAAGAATGGTCAACCGCGATCCAGTGGCAAGAGAAGAACATGAGAATTTCATAAAGGGCCTTCGCACACGCGCGGACAGGCAGTATTATGCCGTGACTGACAGAGACGGCACTGTCGTGGGTTCCTTCAATATGGCGCTCACCGCCCCGGGACGTATGGAGCGCGGAATATGGATAGCGGCCGGACAACGCGGACACGGACATGCCTGCAGACTCATGAAGGCAGTCTACGATTATTTCCGGAAAGAATGCGGAGTGACTGTCATAGAGACACGTGTGCGCATTGACAATGAAGCCTCCCGTGCGCTGGAGAAGGCACTCGGCGCCGTGACTGTTGATGAAGACGGCGAATATATCCGCTATGAAACTGCTCTCTAAGCCGCATGTGCTCCTCAGGGCGGACGCCGGACCGACAACGGGATACGGGCATTTTATACGCACATCGGCCCTCGCGGCTTATCTTGCCGGGGATTTTGAATGTGAAGTCCTCTCTTTTGATACCGGCCGTGACTCATTGGCCGCTACAAATGCTGCCTTTCTCGAGCGTGTGGGTAAGGAAGAGGTGGTGGTTCTCGACAATTACTATTACGATACTGACTTTCAGAGGGAAGTTCGCTCCCGATGTCGTGCTTTGGTATGTATAGACGATATTCATGACCGTCATTTTGTCGCCGATGCCTTGTTCTCTTTCTGCCCCCTGAAGCGTGAGGATTTTTCGCTTGAGAGCTACACCCGTTTTTTCGGCGGTCTCGAGTGGGCATTTCTCAGAGAACCGTTTCTGCGCCCGAAAGTCATACGCGAATATCCCCCGGTGATACGGCGCATTGCGCTCGCCATGGGAGGAGCGGATCCTTATCGTCTGACTGATAAGATGATCGAGGTCCTGCACAGAGTCCTCCCCGGGGTCCCGGTCGATATAATAGCCGGACGTAACGTGCTGATCGGACATTCTCCGGATGACAATATCAGTATATGGCGTGAAGTGGATGCGGAGACTGTGGCGGACATAATGGATCATGCTGATATCGGAATTTTTTCGGCCAGTACGGTCTGTGTGGAGGCATTCTCGAGAGGGTTGCCCGTAGCGGCAGGCTATTACGTGGACAATCAGGCTGATTTTTACAGAAACGGGACGGAAAACGGCTGGTTTCTCCCTCTTGGCAATCTCCTCGATCCTGCTGATGATATTGCGGAGAGATTGTCTGCTCTAAATGAAAGACACAGTGGTCGGGAGAGCGGGGCAGTGTTGGCGTGTCCGCCTGATATTGACTTCAATGCACGTCGCAAAGATATAATCAACTTATTCAAGAGTCTTTCCAATGGCTGAAAACAGATGTATGATCGTGGCGGAGCTTTCCGCCAACCATAACCATAGCCTTCAGATAGCGCGCGATTCGATACGTGCGATAGCCGATACGGGGGCCGATGCCGTCAAACTGCAGACCTATCTGCCGCGTAGTCTTACGCTTGATGTGCGCAATGATGATTTTCTTCTTAAAGGCGGCCTCTGGGACGGGAGGTATCTCTATGACCTGTACAGGGAGGCGCTGACTCCGTATGAGTGGCATGAGGAGCTGTTCGGGCTTGCCCGTGAGTGCGGTCTTCAATGTTTTTCCACTCCTTTCGACAGGGAGGCCGTGGATCTTCTTGAGTCTCTTGATAATCCGATATATAAGATCGCGTCGTTCGAGGTGATGCACCTGGATCTTATACGTTATGCCGCGCGCCTCGGACGCCCGATGGTCATCAGTACGGGTGTGGCTTCCGTGCGCGAGATCGAAGAGGCGGTCGCAGCCTGTCATGAAGTAGGGAATGACGACATAACCCTCTTGAAATGTACTTCGGCCTATCCCGCACGGATTGAGGATGCGGCGCTTTCGCTCATGCCTGAGATGCGTCGGAGATTCGGTGTGAAAATCGGTCTGTCGGATCATTCTCCAGGCAGCATGTTGCCGGTTTTGGGAGTGGCTTTGGGTGCGGTGATGATAGAGAAGCATTTTATCCTCGACCGTAATATTGGTGGACCGGATGCGGCCTTCTCGATGGATGTCAGGGAATTCTCGCAGATGGTCAGGGATGTGCGCCAGGCGGAGGCTGCCCTATCGTCAGGAGAAGGATTGTCTGAGTCTGAATCTCTGGCGCGCCCGGGCCGTCAGTGGAGCCGGTCGCTTTACGCTTCGGCGCCGATAGCACCCGGGGAGCCTTTCACCAACGACAACGTGGCCTGCGTACGTCCCGGTTTCGGCCTTCATCCCCGTCATCTTGACCGCCTTCTGACACGCCGCGCGTCACGTTCCTACGCTCCCGGCGACAGAATCGACCCCGCCGAACTCGGGTAACCTCCTTGGATTATATGTGGACGATGAAGGCACCGCAGGAGTAGCCGCCGCCGAATACGGTCAGACCGATATTTTCTCCTTTCCTGAAGTAGGAGCGGTGCTGCGCGAATACGAGGGGTGCGCCGGCGCTTCCCGTATTGCCGAGTTCACCGATGTTGTTCAGGAAACGTCCGTCAGGCAGTTCGAGCTGGTGCGCCACATTTGCCACGATCCGCAGATTGGCCTGATGGCAGATTATGTAGTCAAGCTCGTTTGTCTTTATGCCTCCTGCGATTTTTCCTGCCTCGTCAAGAGCGTGGATCATATATTTGCAGGCATGGATGAATACATCACGTCCGTCAGGCATAGTGATTCCATCCTCTTTCGGACGGAGCTTGACCCCTTCGGGACCTTTTGATATATTGCCGAGACCGCAGGTATATATGGCTTTTACTTCCGGTTCATTTTCAGCGCATGGTTCCGCGGAAAGGAAGAATGCCACTGCCGCGTCTCCCCACAGGTGGCCGCATTTGACATCAGTCTCGTTAGAGTAATAAGAGTTGTGTTCGGAACATATGAGCAATGCGCGTCTGGCCTTGCCCATCGCGAAATAGCCTTCCACGACCTCGAGGCCGTTTACAAACGACGAACATGCGGAAGAAACGTACAGTGCTTTCGCTCCATCTATTTCAAAAGCTTTCTGTGTCTCGTGGGCTACTGTCGCTACAGTGTCATAGGCCGAGTAGGCGGCCGACACTATCAGATCCACATCTTTTATATCGTAGGGAAGAGATTTCGCCGCATCGGCTACGGCTGCAAGCGCCATGCTGTTTTGTCCTTCATTTTCTCCGGCACGCGAACGGGTATGTATGCCGGTGCGTTTCACTATCCATTCATCGGTCAGACCGTTGATCGGAAAGAAATGTGCGTTGTCTACTCGTTCTGTCGGTATATAGTATCCTGTGGCGTTTATGTACATTGGGGTGTGGTGTAAGCAGGGTGGTTTATTGGATCGAATTCTGATTTTATGTTGCAGCAGATCCATTTAGTATGTGAAGACTGCACACAACGGTTAATTTTGTGCAAAATTACTAAAATTTCTTCATTATTCAAATTTTTCCTTGTCCTATACACATGAAACTTTAATTATCTTTTAAGTGTTAGCATATAAAATATTATTGCTATGAAAACACATTTTCTTATTTTAGCTGCATTATTGTCAGATGTATTTTATGTCTCGGCTGATTCAGAGACTGTCGTTGATCCGGAAAGTGGCCTGACATTCAGTGTGAATTTCTCTGGACGTACTGTTACAAGCGTCGATTTTTACGGAGGAGAGTTGCCCGATGACGGTGTTCTTAGAATACCTGATATCATACAGTATAATGGGCAGAATGTCGAAGTAACTGGAATTTCCAAAGAAATGAATGCCAACAATCCTTCCTATAAGGAGAGTTTGAAGGAACTCTGGATTCCTGAATCGGTAAAATCAATATCTTCGGGTTTATTTGCCGGTTACGAAGAATTGTCCGATGTGAATCTGGAAGGTGTCGATTCGATAGGCACGAATGCTTTCGGAAATTGTGCAAAATTACGCAATGTCTCATTACCCGAGGGCCTTACATCAATTCCGGATTCATGTTTCATGAATTGTGTGTCACTGACACAAATAACTTTCCCGGAAAGTCTTGATGTCATAGGCAATATGTCATTCAAGGACGCGGGATTAAATTCAGTCACAATTCCCGGAGATGTTTCATTGGTTGATTTCGCTGCATTTCAGGGATGTCCGTTGACTTCAGTGACCATAGAGGGTAGCGATGCCTCTCCCAAAGATATGCAGTTAGGTCATTATGCATTTTTTACAAATACCGATACCCTTCGTAAAGTGCTTTGTTATCGTCCTGTCCCTCCTGTGATGACGGGAACGGGGACATCCTTCTCTCCGGCCACATTCAGGAATGCATATCTTCAGCTTTTGGGTGATGCCGAATCTCACCTCGCGGAATACGAGGCAGATCCTTATTGGAGTCTTTTTATGAGCGAGGATAAGCCTATTTATACATCTGTTGACGGACTCATGGATGATCTTTATGGCGGAGAATATTATGTATATGATATGAATGGAGTGTTACGCATGAAGACAATGGATTCTTCACTGCCATACCTTCCAAAAGGAATGTATATTGTGAATGGACATAAAGTCATTATCTGATATAAGATGTCCTGTCAGCAGGGTCAGAAGCCATAAGGTATGACTCCGATGACGAATGCGTTGCGCATAATCTGTGTCTCAAGCGAGTTGGCACGGAATGTGCGAAGATCGAACCTGTAACCGATCAGCATTCCGGTGCGGCCGAAATTCATTTTGAAAGAAATGAGATTGTCGATACCGAACGCATTGCCCCACCATCCGCAATGTGCGAGTCCCTTGTGATTGCCGAGGTAGATCTCGTAGTATGATTCTCCGTATTGCGGGCAGAAGAAGGCTGATAATGTGGGTATACGGATTTCATCCGAGACCTCCACAGGCATCCTGCCGATACGGAATTTCCTGCTTAACGAGGCCGCGATATCAAGTCCTGCGGATGCGATGGCCGCTACGGGATTGTTGCCGTTGCGTGTCTGATAAAGCGCTCCGCCATAGAGGTCGATCATCGGCCCCACTGTCAGGCGCCAATCGGTCAGAAACTGATGTTTCCACGACAGTCCCCAGTTGAACCGTCCTGTAAGACCGTACATGGCCGCCGTTTTTGCGGGGTTAAGCATATTCTGGAAATCGACGGCAGCCTCGAATCTCATCATACACCGTTCCGGCCAGTGATTGAATGTCTTTGTCCAGCTTCCGCTGACAGCGTAATCCATGCCGGTGTAGTATAGCGGGGACAGATATGTGGAAAGATCCCTGGATCCACCGATTTCTATGCTGTAGACCGATGTTATGGGCCGCCCCTCCTTTACGGAAGTGTCGGTCTGCTTGGCCATGACAGTGAATGTCATGGCAGTCAGCAGTATGCTTAATATGTTTCTTAATCGGTCCATACTGTTGATCATAGATCGTCAAACAATGATGGCTGAACGCCAGGTCGTGGCGACTCATCCTGATTTTCTTCTGTTTCTGGCTCAACGTTATCGTTGGAAGCCGTTTCTGTCATGAAGTTTTCCTCCGCGTTCTCTTCAGCCGGACTCTCTTCCGGTTGTTCCGGTTCGGGAGTTATATCCTCTATCGAGGCAAGAGAATATTGTGTCAGTCTTTTGCCTTTTGCCTTAAATGACTTCACGGCAATAAAATCATCGGCGTCTATTTCAACCGCAGGGCGCACGCTGTCGGCGCCTCCGAAATTGACAAGCAGTCTCGCTTGCGCCCTGTCTGTCAGCAGAAGGATCTCTCCTCCCTCGTCTCCGCCTACGAAGCGCTGGGGTTTTGCACTGACCTCGAATTTGAATCTTTTCAGATAGGGGAAGCCAAGCGCGTTATCAAACAGAACAAGAGTCCATTCCTTGTCCGGATCGAATTTCTCTATGCGGAGAATGTTGTCCTCGTAATGATTGGTATCGGAATAGGAGGAAGTGAAGAATTCTCCGTTCTTAGTGATTATCAGTACCTTGTCATCACCCTGGAATATGCCCAGGCTCTCTCCGCGTCGGTCATAATTGAGACGTATCACGTCACGGTCGAACCAGACTTCTCGTCCGCCCAGGGTGGATGTGCCCCTCTTCTCGAGGCATATGCTCTTTATGCGGAATTTAGTGACGAGATTACCCAAAGATTCCTTGCCTTTGATCAGCTGGTCGGCGAAGTTTATCGTCAGTTCCATGTTGCGGGGACGTCGCCCCAGGGCATTGGGTTCGTCGGCAAGGCTGACCCTGACTGTCTCGGCCTCTCCGTTGGGATTGGCCGTAAGCCATTCGATGCGTGAACCGGAGAGACCTTTTGTTATGTCATATTCCTTCTCGCGGGTAAGGCCCGTGATGAAGAACCGTTTCATGTAGTAATTTCCTCCTTTGCCGTTGCGGTAAATCACATTGTATATCGTGCGGCGGTCATTCTTCTTGAAAATGCCTATATGGATTATGCGGTTGCTTTTGCTTTTGCCGACATATAGTTTGTCGGCCACGCGCACGATCTTGTACGTTCCGTCGCGGTAGATGACGAGAATATCGTCTATGTCTGAGCATGTGAAGAGGAATTCATTGTCTTTCAGTCCTGTGCCGAGGAACTGGCCTTCCGCGTCGTAATAAAGCCTGCGGTTTGCCTCCGCCACTTTCGAAGCCTCTATCGAATCGAAATTGCGCAGAGTGGTGAGACGGGGGAAATGCTCGCCGTATTTTTCCTTCAGATGAATATACCAGCGTTCCGTGGTTTCGTCTATATGTTCGATGTCATGGCTTATGCGTGTGATTTCGGCGTCAAGACGTGCGATTTTCTCATCGGCTTTTGAAGAGTTGAACTTTAATATACGGGCCATTTTTATTTCCCACAGGCGTATGAGATCCTCATCCGTGATTTCGCGGAAAAATCCCGGCTTGAACGCTTCGAGCAACGTGTCGACACGTCGTATGGCATGTTCCATATCGGGTGCCTGTTCGATCTCGCGGTCTTTGTATATACGCTGTTCGATAAATATTTTCTCGAGCGAAGCGAATAGTTGGCTCTCACGGGCCTCGGCGAGAGCTATCTCAAGCTCGCGGTGGATTATGTCACGTGTGCGTGACACCGAGTCCTCGAGCAGTTCCGTCACGGACAGGAACTCCGGCTTGTTGTCGCGTATCACGCAGCAGTTGGGAGATATCGAGACTTCACAGTCGGTGAAGGCATAAAGAGCGTCGATAGCTTTGTCCGAGCTTGAACCCGGAATGAGATGCACTACGATACGGGCGTCTTTCGATGTATTGTCATCGACTTTGCGGACTTTTATCTTGCCCTTTTCCATAGCCGACAGAATCGATGCTATGAGCGTGGATGTGGTTTTGCCGAAAGGGAGTTCGGTGATGACAAGCGTCTTGTTGTCGATCTTTTCTATTTTGGCACGTACCTTGACAGATCCTCCGCGTGCGCCGTCATTATATTTTGACGCGTCAAGTAGTCCTCCGGTCTGAAAGTCTGGCAGAAGTCTGAACGGACGTCCGTGCAGACAGTCGATCGCGGCGTCTATGATCTCGTTGAAATTGTGAGGAAGGATCTTTGACGACAGACCGACCGCTATGCCTTCCACTCCCTGTGCGAGAAGCAGTGGAAATTTCATCGGCAGCGTCACAGGCTCTTTGTCGCGGCCGTCGTAACTCGGAGTCCATTCGGTGATTTTCGGCGAGAATGCAGTTTCTATTGCGAATTCCGACAGCCGGGCTTCGATGTATCGCGGTGCGGCCGCCGAATCGCCTGTCAGAATGTTTCCCCAGTTTCCCTGTGTGTCTATGAGCATCTGTTTCTGACCGAGCTGTACAAGAGCGTCGCCGATCGAGGCGTCGCCGTGCGGATGGAATGCCATAGTCCGCCCCACTATGTTGGCTACTTTGTTGAAACGCCCGTCGTCAAGCCGCTGCATTGTGTGGAGGATGCGACGTTGCACGGGCTTGAGGCCGTCTTCAATGTGCGGAACGGCGCGTTCGAGGATTACGTATGAGGCATATTCGAGATACCAGTCGCGAAACATGCCGGAGAGAACGGTTTTTCGGTCAGTCGGTGGTATTTGATCAGACACAGTCGGAAAATTATGCTGAGGTTAGATTCGGTGAAATAAAAAGGTGGAATCGGTCGTGATGAATCAGAAAAGGGGTAGCGTGGAGCTGGAATCCATGAACTTGCGTCTGAAATCCGCATCCGACATGCACAGCATTACTATGCCCTGGATAAAGGTGATGGTCGCCCATGCCCCGCATGTGATGAGACTGAGCAGGATAGTTATGAATCCGCCGGCTGTCTTGCCTAAGATGAAATATTGCACGCCGAGCGAGCCGAAAAGCATGGCCATGATGCCGCAGAGAGTCTTTTTTGATCTGACCTCCTCGTCTGTCAGACCGGTTGTCTGGCCATGATAGATCTGCATCAGTTCGGGAAAAGTGTAGAGAGGACGCCAGTTCACGCCGTCGGTACTGACGGCTGTATTGGGGTTGACATCGTAGGCGAATACCTGGTGTGCGAACATCGGGCCTATCACCTGATTGTTGATTCTGATGAAATATTGCATGTTTCTTAAAGATTGTGTTTCGTGATCGTATTATGCGAATTTCCGGCCGAGAGTCTCGATGCGTCGCGCTGTCGCTATGGATTCGTGCTCTTCATCTCCCCAGTTGGCGAAAGGATGTATGCTTATGCCTCCGCGCGGCATAAAGCGGCCTTCTACCTCGATATAGCGTGGATTCATGAGACGTCGCAGGTCTTTCATGATGATATTCACGCAGTCTTCATGAAAATCGCCGTGATTACGGAAACTGAAAAGATAGAGTTTGAGACTTTTGCTTTCGACCATACGTTCGCGTGGAATGTAGGATATGTAGATATGTCCGAAATCGGGCTGGCCGGTCTTGGGACACAAGGTCGTGAATTCCGGACAATCGAAGCGTACCACATATTCATTGTCGGGATGCTTGTTCTCGAATGTCTCGAGCACTCCCGGGTTATAATTGTCGGAATACACGGTGCCTTGGTTGCCCAGCAAAGTCACTCCTTCCAGTTCTTTTTCAGTTCTCATTTTATGTCTTGATGTTGTCTTGTGAAATAATTGTGCGGGCTCAGGATATATAGGCCTCCAGAAGCCTTACATTCTTGTCCGGATCTATCTCGATGCCTGTCGCCGACGCCGGGATGAGCACTGAATGCCCTTTGGACACAGTCGTGCTTTCTCCGCCGCATCTTATCGCAGCCGCGCCTTCGACCATTGTTATCACCACAAATGTATCGCTTTCCGAATAATCACGCATCAGCGGATTGTCCGCTTCGAGTATGTTGATGGAGAAATACGGTGACTTGATCACATTGACCGGAACTCCGGCGCGGAGATTATAGTCGCTTGCTTTCCCTTCGGTATCCTTGAAGTTGATTGCACGCCGGGCCAGATCGGTATGAAGTTCTCTCAGGTTGCCGTTTTTATCTTTCCTGTTGTAATCATAGATACGGAATGTGGCGTCACTCGTCTGTTGTATCTCCACCATAGTGCAGTCCTTGCATATGGCATGCACGCGCCCGGCGGGTATATAGTAGACGTCTCCGGTTTTGATTCCCTCATAGTTCAGGATATCTTCTATTTTTCCTGAACTGACAAGATTCTCGTATTCCTCCGGTTCGACAGGACGACGGAATCCGTTGGCTATCCTGGCGTTTTTACCGGCGTGCATTACATACCACATTTCGGTCTTTCCGTTGGGATATCCCATCTCTGTGGCTACCTGGTCGTCAGGATGAACCTGTACTGAAAGATCTTCCGCCGTGTCTATCAGTTTGACCAGCAAGGGGAATCTGTCGCCGTATTTTTTGTAATTTCTTTCGCCGAGCAGGTCGGAGCCATATTTTTCGAGCAATTCCTTAAGAGTCAGACCTTTGTCCGGACCTGCCTCCACTACCGATATATTTTCAGGGACACTGCTGATTTCCCAGCTTTCCCCGACTTCCGATATCGCGGGCCGGATATTCTTGATTCTGACTATATTTTCACCACCCCATATGGTGGTCTTGAGAATTGGAGCGAATTTCCACATGACAGTTTTTTTGAAAATTTGGCTTCAGCTGTGAAACACTTGGTTATTACAAGTGTTATAACACACAAAGATACGAAAAAACTTTTAGAAACTGTTTAAATTTAATTGCAAACTTTATTGAGAGGATTTTCCTGATGATTTCTGCAAGTCGAGGAAAGAGCATAGCGGGCTATGCGACTGACGAGACTTGGCGGAAAGCACAGGAAAGGGCCTCAATAAAGTTGCAGAAACAGACATAGTTGTTTTTCGGATTAAATTTAAACAGTTTCTAAGAAACTAAAAATTATTGTTATGAGTGATATATTGAATACCGAGGAGCGTCGTGAATTGCCGTCGGAAGATTTCGGTCTGCCTGAACGCCGCGAATATCCTATGCCCGATGCCGCGCATGTGCGTGCCGCCGAGGCTTATTTCCGTTATTGTCCCGAAGATCTTCGTCCGGAGCTTGCGCGCAATATCCTTAAATTCGCCGCACGTTATGGTGTGACGGTGCGTAGTGCGGAAGTGCTGGATTATGCCAGATAATCGGTCGGATCGGTGAGTCCCGCAGTCTCGAACGCCTCCTTGCGTTCGACGCATGTGCCGCACAGACCGCAATGCTTTTCTCCTCCTTTATAGCAGGAGTATGTCTCCGAATAGTCCACACCGAGCATGGCGCCGCGGCGCGCGATATCCGCTTTGGTCATGTCGGTATACGACGCGATAATATCAACCCCTTCATACGTCCCTTCGCTCATGGCGAGACTCATCGCTTTTATGAAACCTGCCCGGCAGTCGGGATAGATGGCATGGTCTCCTCCGTGATTTGCTATCAGCACGTGACGCAGATCCCGACTTTCGGCCAGACCGCATGCTGTAGCCAGCATTATGCCGTTGCGGAAAGGCACCACCGTGCTTTTCATGTTCTCGTCCTCATAGTGTCCTTCGGGTATGCTGTCGGCGCCTTCAAGAAGAGAACTTCTGAAATAGTCTCTCATGAACATAAGGGGAATCACTATGTGTTCGATGCCGAGCGCCGCGCATTGGCGGCGGGCGCATTCTATTTCCCTGGCATTATGGTTCGAGCCGTAATCAAAAGTTACGGCCAGTGCGATCCGGTCTTTGTAATCGTGCATGAGCGTGACGGAGTCCATGCCTCCGGACACGATTATGATGCTGTCTTTCATTTTGCGGTTATTGGGTTTCAAGTATTTTGTCAGGGTATTCCTAAAAACCGGTGAAGCTGTACGGAAAGTGTCCATCTCGGATCCGCAAGTACCCTGCGTACGGTGCGCAGACGGTTGGCCTCGCGTTGCGCGGGGTCTTCGACGTAACAAGGCTGCAGATACATGAGAGTCTTTTCCCCACGGCATCCAAGCGAGAAGTATGGTTCGAGATCCTGCCCGACATCGACAACCTTGATTTCATCCGCATGGTCCACAACGACTTTGGCCCGCTTACTGTCAGGGTCCGTATCCTCGCATATCCTTTCTTTGGGTGATACCGTCACCCAGTCTATGCCGGGTGGGAGAGGACATGTGCCGTTGGTCTCGATGGCTATTTTTTTGCCGGTGGCACGTTTCAGCAGATGTATGAAATCGGCGTCTATCGCCAGCGAGGGCTCGCCTCCGGTTATCACTATCCATTCGGCGGTGTATAGCTTTACTGCATGGACAATAGCGTCAT
>ERZ791744.951-NODE-951-length-22443-cov-7.199795_pt1 | contig 22443 bp, 22 predicted proteins | sample MGYA00510039_ERZ791744 | MGnify/ENA primary metagenome ERZ791744 (study PRJEB30046, sample SAMN00791969) | human gut metagenome | study: EMG produced TPA metagenomics assembly of the A metagenome-wide association study of gut microbiota in type 2... | reverse complement strand
TGGTGTGGTAGCTTAACTTTAACACATGAGACCCTATTCCTCATACCCTTTTTATTCAATTGTCCAAGATGTATTGTAGTCCTACACTTTTTGCGGCTGCCGGTGCAGAAAGCTCTTGAAAACGGGCGCGCTGTAGGGTATACTATGGGGGCGGTCGCTCAAGCCGACAATATATAACCGGGTGTAGCGCAGTTGGTATCGCGCCTGCTTTGGGAGTGCCGTGGCGGTATCCGGGGTAGAGCAAGGCAAAACGCCGGAAAGCCTTGTGACACCTGCGTTTACGGGATTTATCCCGATTGCCGAAAGCGGCACAAAAGCGGCTTTGACCACATAAATGACCACAGACAGAAAAAATTTTGATTTTCTTCCCCGCTGTGGTATAATAACAGAAATTGAATATCCGGGTGTAGCCCAGTTGGTAGGGCGCCACATTTGGGATGTGGAAGCCGCGCGTTCGAGTCGCGCCACTCGGACCAAAAAGCCCTCCAGAGGTTATGCTTCTGAGGGCTTTCTTTGTTTTATGCGACGCAACAAATGAAATGCCACACTCTGTATTTCCTCATGTTTTATTTTCCCTTGTTCTAATCTATAATACCAATATAGATTTTATTTAATGAAATTACGGAGGTGAATTCTTTTGGGTGACAAGTACCGAGATCCTGTCCATGGCTTTATTGAAGTGACTGATCTTGAAAATGAAATTATTAATTCCACGCCATTTCAGCGGCTCAGAAATGTAAAACAGTTAGCAATGACATACCTTGTTTTTCACGGCGCAGAACATACTCGCTTTGGTCATTCGATAGGTGTAATGCATTTAGTCACAAGAGCTTTTGATTCTGCTGTGTCTAATGGAAGTTATTCTTTTTCGGACGAAAAGTATGCATGGTATAAGCAACTTCTAAGACTCATTGCATTAACTCACGATTTGGGACACGCACCCTTTTCGCATGCATCAGAAGCTGTTTTTCCCGATGGCCTTGAGCACGAAGATTTCACAGAAAAAATTGTTAAAGAAACCATTATCGCTACTCATATCAAAGCCATTGGAGCTACATTTGTAGAAAAATATGGCCCTGAGTACGATATTACACCAGAATTAATATGCGATATTTATCGTGGAAGGCTACCGGGAGAGAATTCAGAGTTCACATTTTTAAAAAGTTTCATGGATAGTGAATTGGATTGTGACAAGATGGATTATCTACTTCGAGATTCACTTTTTTGTGGTGTAAAATACGGAAACTATGACATCGAACGCCTATTGTCTTCCCTTACAATTTATATACAGGATGGTTGTCCACGTTTAGCAATCGGAAGCGGAGGTACTCAAGTATTCGAGGAATTTGTTCTTGCGCGGTATTTCATGTTCGTACAAGTCTACTTTCATCGTACACGTCGTTTTTTTGATATAATGTTTTCTCAAGCACTTAAGTGTATTTTGCCAGACGGAACATACCCACAAGACGTTAATGACTATTTAAAGTGGGATGACTGTCGTGTTATTCAAGAGTTAAAAGCTCATGTTGATGATAACCACGCATGTGCAAATATTGTCAAAAGAGTCGTCTACTCCTGTGCTAACGAAAGTGTGACGCACCCAAAGTCAGGAGATAGAAATGAATTCAAGCTAATTAGCTTGCAGGCCAAAGAAAAATTTGGCGCAGAGAATTTTTTGGAAGATTACTCTGCCGGAAAAATGCCACACAAAATTCCAATTAAAAGTGAGATTGATGACGAGAAAGCGATTGTGATTATTCACAAGAGCACCGGAAAGATCACAACAATTTCCGAGGAATCTCCTATTATACAAAGTCTTACTAATAAGATTGATATTCAGCGGCTGTATGTTAAACCTTCCCTATATGAAACAGTTTCACAATACTTGAGGGAGATCTATGCAGCCATACAGAGTTAGGCACTGCGAAACAGGAGGATTTATGGTTAATTTGGAACAATGCGCTATTATTATACGGCAAATATGTGACGCAACTGAGCCGGGCAAGAAAATGGTTCAAAAACTTTTTTATTTAATGGAACGAAAGGGCCTCCAATTAAATCTCGCCTATAGCATACACTTTTTTGGACCGTATAGTGCAAAACTCGACACCGCATTACATACTTTGGAAAGTATGGGTTCAATAGAAATTGACACATCTGGCATGACACATATAATTCGAGAAGGAAAGAATATGACAGGCGCAGCTCTGAATGCTACAGACTCTTCTGTTGTAAATTATGTCTTAGATAACTTTTTAGGGAAAACTGCATTAGAGTTAGAAGCCCTCACCACTTTGGATTATGCAGCCACCACAATTTTGAAAGGTAAATGCTCGGACGAAGACATAATTAATGAAGTCGTGAAGATTAAAGGGGAAAAGTTTCCCAAAGAGTATTTATCTCGCGAATTAGTAACGTTAAAGCAAACAGGCTATATCCAATAAATTGATTCTCACAGATAGTAGATAGAGGACTACCGATACGAGTACTGATGTACCAGTTCTTGTATCGGTAGTCTTATTTATCTACTGCTAAGCTAAGCGAGTGATCATACTTAACTGTCTCGGATACCGAATTCAACATCCGAGACAGTTCTATTTATTTTCCTTCGTCCGTTTGCCTTTCTTCTCCGGCGGCTGCCCATCACCCTCCCCCCAGTTCTTTCAGCCGCTTTGCCTCCGCAATCTCGGCCTTCATCTCCACGATCAGTGTCTTCAGCTTCTCCTCGCACTCCTCGCGGGTATGGGCGTAGACATTGCGGGCGTGCTTTTTACCATCGGGCCATTTGGGGGAATAGCGCCCTTCGAAGAGGTGGTCGTTGATTTCGGTGACGCAGCCGGTGCCGGACTTGCGCTTGCGGCCCACGTAGGGCTTGAAATCGGTCATACTCGGCTTTTCCGCCTGGGCTGGGGCAGTTTCCTGCCCCGGCTCTGAAGCGTCATCCTGCGGCGCTGCCTTGCCGATGCCGCGGTCGATGTTGGCGGCGGCTGTAAGCCGCATATCGTCGGTAATGTGAGTATAGATGTCCAGCGTGGTGGCCGCCGACACATGACCCAGCATGGCGGAGAGCGTTTTCACATCCATGCCGTTTTCCAGCGCCAGCGTCGCGAACGTATGGCGCAAATCATGAAATCTAACATGCTTGCATCCTGCGTGCTCCAGAATGAGCTGCAATCTACAGCGTACCACGCCGGGCGTAATGGGGCAGTCCTCCTTCACCGGGGACGGGAACATCCAGCGAGAGTCTACCGTCTTTTTGTACTCCCGCAGCACCGCCACCACGGCGGGTGGCAGGACGATCTTGCGGACGGAATTCTTCGTCTTGGGCGTGCTGATCTGGAGCTGCCCCCGCACATCGTAGACCTGCTTGTTTACATTCAGCACACCGGTTTTGAAGTTCAGGTCATCCCACTGCAGCGCCATGAGCTCACCCCGGCGCAGACCGGTTGCCAAGTCCAGAAGGAACACCTCGTAGTAACCCTCGAACTTTGCCTGGATAAGAAACCGTTGCAACTCCTCCCGCGTCAGTACCTGCATCTCCCGCGCCTTTTTCGGCGGCAGCTTGCAGCCGATGGCGGGGTTCACACGGATCAACCCATCCTGCACCGCCTTTTCCAATGCGGAGCGGCAGGTAGCATGGCACATGCGCACCATTCGGTCGGACAGCCCTTCGCCGTACTTGTCGGTGAAGCGCTTCCGGCCACTTTTCTTGAGCCGACCGTAGAACTGTTGTAGGTCATTCTGCGTCAGCTTGTTCAGCGGGATGTCTCCAATTTCCGGGATGATGTGCAGTCGGATGCGGCTTTCGTAAGTCTCCTGCGTGGTGGGACGGATCTTGGGCTTGGAGTGATTCTCGTACCAGTATGTCAGCCAGTCCCCGAAGACCATCTCGGACCGAACTTTTTCGGGCTTCAGCCCGCCGCATTCCTCCTTGAGCTTCTGGAGCTTCTCGACGCACTCCTTCTTGGTTTTAGCGAGGACATTTTTCGTCTTTGGATAGCCGTTATCATCGTAGCCGATGACGATGCGGCCTTCCCACCGTCCGTCCTTGCGCTGCCTTACGGTTCCGTCTCCGGCTTTTCGCTTTCTTGCCACGGTTTCAACTCCTTTCCGAAGATGTCTTCCATGAAGCCGCCCACGATGCCGCTGGCGGCTTTTTGCATATCGGTTGTAACATGGGTGTAGGTGTCCAGCGTGAAGGACGCATTGGTGTGCCCCAGAATGCCAGACAGTGTCTTGGCGTCCACGCCGCTGGTGAGGGCATGGGTCGCGAAGGTGTGGCGCAGGTCGTGGAAGCGGATGCTGGGCAGTCCCGCCCGCCGGAGCAGCGTCTTCATGTGGAGGTAGGCCGAGCCGGGGTTGACAGGATCCTCCGGCTTCACTGGGTCGGGGAATATCCATTGACTGATGCTATCCGCCTTGCGCCGCCGCAGGATGTCCGCCACCGTCTTCGGCAGGATGATGGTACGCATTCCCTTTCCCGTTTTGGTCTCACCGACGGTGTACTCACCCTTCCCCTGGCTGTGGAGGGTGCGGCACACCTTCAGCGTACCGGCCTCCCCGTCGAAGTCGTTCCATTGTAGACCGCAAATCTCACCGCGGCGCAGGCCGGTCATCAACTCCGTCTGGAAGAAGTCCCTCCACACCTCGTCCTGCTCCACTACTGCGAGGAAGGCGTCCAGCTCCGCACGGGTGAGGATGCGCTTGGGCTTGTAGTTGGGCTTGGGTGCCGTTGTCCCCTCAGTAGGATTTCTGGGAATGACATGCGCCTGCACCGCGTCCTTCAGTGCGGCGTGGAGGGTGGAGTGGATGTGGCGGACCATGGAGTCGGAGAGGTGATGCCCCATCTCGGGGTGCTCGCGGATGCGCCCCTCTGTTTTCAGGCGACGGTACATTCGCTGGATGTCTTGCTGAGAGATGAGGGAGATTTGCTTGTCGCCCAGCTGCGGCTTAATGTAGTATTCGATGTAGCAGCGATAGCTTTTGAGCGTACCGGGCCGCACCGTGCCCGCCTTGTACTCTGCGAGCCAGCGGTCCAGCCACTCGCTCAGCGTCATGCGACTGTCCTCGGTCAGCTCCACATCGCGGTAGCACTCGATGTTCTGGTGGAGCTTGTCCAGCAGTACCTTTTGCGTCTTGGCGTAGACATGACGGAACAGCGGCTCGCCGTTTTCTTTGTGGCCGATAACGATACGCCCTTCCCAGCGTCCGTCCTCCCGCTTGCGCACCATGCCGTCGCCGGCCGGTCTTCGTTTTGCCATGTATTTCACTTCCTTTGGATTCATTTTCTTTTTGCAACACAAACAACTACCACACTTTTCATGAAATAGCTACTGAATTCTTCTGCCAGCTTTGACCGCAAAATCGGCCCGAAATTGGGGCCAAAATAGGGTTTGGGGCCGGTAGAGCGTCGGCGGAAGCCCTTGAAAACACTGAGGAAACTGGAACTTGGAGCGTTCCACAGGGTACAAACTCCCGAAAGGAGCGCTCCTCTGTCCCCGGTCACAAACCCTTGAAAATGCCCGCACTGCGGGCATTTGTGGGATGGACAGGGGCGTTTACGACCCCGGTCCTTTCTCCTGCTTTTCTTTCGTCGGATGCAAATCGGTCTGATTTTCGGTCATCCCGCCCGGTCAAGCATCCATGGCGCATCACCTCCTTCCGTGCAGAACACGCTGCGGTAGGTACTGACATCTGGCACCATGCCCCGCTCCAGCATGATCCCACTTTGCAGCAAACGCACGCACATCTCCGCATAGACATCTCGCATCTCGTCCCGGCACCGACGGGCAACAGCTCTTTGCTCATCGGTCAAATCACCGTAGTGTTCATCACAGAGGAACAGGCGAAGTTCTTCTTCATCAATGGGGTCGGCATGTTCCTTGTTCCACTCCCACCGAATGTAGCGCACCGTGTCATGTGTGCGCCGGATGACCATCATCGGGTCATGGTCTACGATAAAGTTTGCAATCTGCTGCATCATGCGCTTTCTTCCCCCTTCTTGTTCTGCTGATTCAACTCGGCCAGCCGCTTCTCTGCTCTTGCCCGTTCCATGTCACGCTCCACCCGCAGGAACTGCCGCTGATAATTCAGCTCCAGCGCTTCCTGAATGGGACGGATGGTGTAGATAAGACTGCCATTGCGCACGCGGCCATCCTTCGTGGTGATGGTGCTGGGTTCGGTGCGGATGAGCCCCTTTTCCTCCAGGCCGGCCACATACTTCCGCACGGTGTTTTCACTCAGCTGCACCGCCCGACCGATGGTGCGGTAGCTGGGATGGCACTGGTAGGTCCTGCGATCTTCGCAGCGCAGGAGGTAGTTGTAGACGGCGATTTCATGAGAGCTGAGGCCGAGATTGAAGACTTCGTTGGGGACGAGATAGTAGTGTTTGTTCAGGTCCCGCTTGGGCCAGCGCTGGAACATCAGGCATCACCTCCTGTCTGCGCATCGACCCACCGACAGAACTTTTCTTTGGGTACCACGATGCGGCTGCCGATCCGCAGCGCTGGGAAGCCCGTCTCGTGCATGAGCTCATAGGCGCTGGAGATGGACACGCCCAGCACCTGCGCCACCGTGTTCGCGTTGAGGAACAGCGGCAGCTGGTCATAGTTGGTGAATGTGGATTCTTGCATTGGATTCCTCCTTTATAATTTTTGATGTTTGTTGACGGAAGCTACAACGCAGCCTATAGGCATCACTCCTTTCAGTTCGATTTGAATACAGAGAATTGCTCCCTGCTAAATGCCTTAAAAAAATCCCTCCACTTATCGCGGAGGAAAACATGTTTTGCACACCCTGTTTTAGAAAATTTTTTCTTTGTCTATCGCGGCGTATCTTTTGAGACAGCAAATAGAAGTTCCATACCATCCAACAGCTTCATGAGGGACAATTCTAACATTCCTCTACCTATTGCCGTTCTTCAGCAATTTTTGGGCCTTTTTTCTATGCGATCCACACGCTTAAAAATCGTTTTCATGTTCATGCCGGATATCCTAAAATATACGCCATTCCGTTTCTTTGAATCCCATACATACCATGGACGCAAAAAGAGAGCCGCGCCAAATGGCACGGCTCTCCGGATAGAGTATTCGGTTTTACATCCCCAGCACCGGCGAAGTGTGCTGCTCCTGCTCCATCAAAAGTTTCAAGCTGTAATCCAAAATCTTCTCCTTGCGCTCGGTCAGCATGGTCAGATAGAATTCACGCTGGATCGGCAGCAGTTCAGGGACACCTTCGAGAAAGTTATGGATCGCATCGAGGTCGATTCTTGAACAGACACGCTTGAGCGCCTCATTGCAATCCGGATTTTTCAGCGAGGAAATGTAATCAAAATAAGATATCTTTTTCCCGCCTTCTTCGATAGAGGAAGTTGGGAAGGTATAGATGCGCTGGTCGATTTCCGCTTCGTCTTGCAGCACAGTTTTCATCCGTTCCAAATCAAGCTGCGGGTACAGGCAGGAACCGCAGTCATAGACCGGCGCCAGCTCTGCCTGCTGCTTCTCCTCATCCACGAGGAAACCCCAGTTGCCGTTATGCCGGTCGAAGTTTCCAAGGAACGCATCCGCAATAAACATGTCCCAGAAAAATTGCCGCAGCTCATCGGAGGGATAAATACTCTGCTCCTCGATGGCCTCCAGAATGGAGGACAGTTCTTTTCCATAACCGTTCTGTTCACTGTCGATGCAGGTATTCTTCAGATGGGCAAACTCGATGAGCCGTTTTCCGTCCTCTGTAAAATCCCGACAGGCAACTACCAGCTTTGTCTTGCCGCGGCTGTCCGTATAGTTTCCGAGGAGCGTTTCCTGTGTCCGAAAGCCCAACATTTCAAAGATATGACAGGCGACATATTCGCTGATGCAGCCGTTGCTGTAACTCATATCCCGATTTCGGCTGGGCTTTGGAGGGAACTTGAGCATATAGCTATGTCCTTGATAGGTGATATTGATTTTATTCCCATTGGCTCCGCCGTAGGCGCGGAAGCGGTTGACTAGGCAGTTGGTAAAATCAATCATAGGTTCTCACCCCCCTCATAAATATTTTGTGCGAAGATAATCAGCCTGCTCCTGGGTAATGGCGTTGCTCCACTGATTGGAGTTAATCGCACTATACAATTCTCCCCACAGGCAGTCCATATAAGACACCTTGTCCTTTTCGCCCTGAATGTACTCACGAAGCGCCCTATCCAAACTGGCGGGCAGATTCTTTTCCAAATAGGTTCGGTCAGTCGGCTTGCCGCCATGCATTTGTGGTTTCTCCACGGTCAGCGTAATGAGCTGCTCCATCGGGATATCCAGTGTGGAGGACAGCTTCATGAGTGTACCGGCACTGCATCGGGAAAGCGTTGTCTTGCCGGAGCAGATGTCCGCCAGCGTTGCCCAAGGCACACCGCTTTTCTTGGAGAGCTGGTAGCGGGAGAGATTCTTTTCCCGCAGTATCTGTTGGATCGTCATATACATCACCACTCTTATTATATCGGTGCGCCGATAATCAGTCAAGAGAAAAGCTCTTACCGACCTGTTTGTTTACATTTGCCCTCCCCAAACTGTCGACTATTACGATACATACAGCGGGACAAGCCTCTACGGCCTGTCCCGCTGTATTTCTGTCTGGATTTTGAAAGTATTTTCCTTGTTTATGGCGGTGCAGCCGCTGCGCTGCTGCCTACGATTTATTCGTTATCATCTGGCCATGATGAGATCATGTGAATATCGCCGGTGTCCATATCCATCGCCATGTGATCGCCCATGCGCAGCATGAGATCCCCATCGGAGTCCATCGCCATATTATCCGAAATGCTCATGGCGAAGTCGCCGTCATCGTAGTCAAAAAATCGATTGCACACTGTACCCGCCTCCTCTATTGAAATATCTGTTATAAACCTCATTCACTGCTTCCACATACACCACAAAGGATGGGTGGTTACGATCCTGCCAAGACAGATACATGTTTTTCTTCTCAAGATACCTGTCACGAACCTCCTGCCATAAGCCTGCTTCTTTCAGTTCATCTGCTTTATCTTTCACTTGATGTGAACGTGGCACTTCGTTCCATGTGTATTGATCCCAGCCCAGTGCATACACATTTTTGTTATGAATCAAGCGCATGTAATTCCCGTTTTTATTTTTCGTGGTAATAGCAACGTCAAACTTGAATTTGATATCTGGCGATTTCTCAAAATACAATATTGCAGTCAAACAAGAAGTCGAATCTTGTGCATCCGAAAAGAACTTTCCGCCCACCGCTTTGTTAAGGGCGTTTCTAATTGTGTCTTTCAGCAATCGCGGGTCGCGATACTCGTTATCTGCCTTCATGACCAAAAGGTTGTAGTCCAAGTCATACGGGCCATCTCCATTTCTCGTGATCATATTCCTTGCTCCGCTTCCAACAAGCGAAAACTGTGCAGAAATACCCTTCTCCTTCAGCAGCTCGCAGGTTTCCTTCAGGACATTCGAGCAATCCGAACGATAGCGCTTTGACTCGGATTCGTAAACGAACTCATACGCCATACATACTCTCCTTCTCGCCCATGCCACCCATTCAACATCAAGGTTAAATCATTATAGAATAGCATAGAAAGTTTGATTGTCAATAGCGGCTTGACCCTATTTTGAATGTTTTCCGCAAATTTCACCCCATGATCCCAATTTTGTTGCCGTTTTCGTAAATGTCCGCGCCGTCTTCATAATGATTGGGTCCCTCGTACTCTACCCAGCCGAAGCCCGCCACATAGACTTTGTCACCGGGCTGCAGTTCTTTAGGCGGTTGAGGTGGAGTCTGTTCCGGCACTGAATTCTTAGTAGGTGTCTGCCCAGTGGAAGGCTGGAGTTCGGAAGCTACGGGTGTTTCAATAGACCCTATCTCCGGTTCAGGTTGCTCTTCTTGGTGCGCTTCTTGTTGCGAAATCGTTCTTTTTTCCTTCTCTGCCAGTGTTGCCGGTTCCTCAATTTCCGCAACGGTCGCTTCTTTGGCGCTCACAGCGTTTTCTGCAGCTGGGACGGGTGTTTCCTCGACCGCGTTGCCATGTGGCCACACAGCGGCGCACAGGGCGACACATGCGGCAATCATTGTCACTATGATGAGTTTCTTCATTTCTCTTCCTCCTTAGATGCGAAACGAGCGCCTGATCCCATTGCCGTTTGGCAGGAGACTGAGCGCTCGTTTTCGTAGTGATTCAATTCTACGGAGAGTTTCCACGCCAGCTCAAATCCAGCGATAAAGCTGTCGATGGAGGTCTCCTCCGCAATACGGTTTTTTGCGTCGATGATCTGGAGCACCAGCCGACGCTCCAGTTTGCCCAGTACCTTGCTAAGTGCTTGATGGCATTCATCAATTTCCTGTTTCTGAGCCTGGAGTTCAGGCGGGGTACAAAAGCAATCGTATAGGTCTTTCAGCAGCTTGTATTTCATGCGCTCGCCTCCTTGCAGCACAAATATATACCACAGTTCGACGGAAATAGCTACTGAAACTTTTTCAGAAAAATAGCGGCTGGAACATTGTGTTTCAGCCGCTATTTGGGATGTGGAGTACTCGTGGTGCGGGCTCGCAGGTTAGCTATGCGTGATCTCATCAACGCTCAACACAGTACGCTGATTTTTGCCATCGACCTTTTCTTTCGTCCCCAGTTTGGATGCATCCATCAGAATCACATTGCCGTCCTTGTTTTCACGGTCCAGAAATAATATGGAGACATTAGTGCCGGTGCTGGCAAAGATGTTGGATGGCATAGAAATAACGCCCCGAAGCATCCGTTCTTTCACCAGATGCTCCCGGATCTTCTTCTGGATACCGGAACCAGCGGTCAGAAAGCCTGTAGGAACGACCACTGCCGCTTTGCCTTTGGGGCCAAGGGAATAGATGATATGCTGCAGGAACATCAGATAAATCGCCATCTTATCTTTGTCCTTGTTGGGAATGTTCGGAACGCCTGCCCAGAAACGTTTCTTATAATTATCGCCAGCCAATGTATCCCTACTGTCAGAGAAGTCCATGTTAAAAGGCGGATTGCTGACAATATAGTCAAAAGTGGCAAGCCCGTCGCCTTTGGCGTTTTTGTGATAAGGCCGCAACAAAGTATCGTCATGTACGACATTGGGCAGCGAGTGGACGAGATTGTTGAGAATCAGGTTCAAGCGCAGGAACTCGTTGGACTTCTGGGATATATCCTGGGTATAGATGGTGCAGTTGCTTTCGCCGATTTCGTGGGCCAACGCCAGCACCAGTGTGCCGGAGCCTGCGGCTGGGTCATACACCGTCACATTCTTTGCACCGTTAGGCACCATGATTTTTGCAATGATGCTGGCGATGGAATGTGGCGTATAGTATTCGGCGTACTTACCGAAATCCTTATTGTAGTCCTTGATCAGATACTCGAATATTTGAGCAAAGAAATCGTACTTCTGCTCAAACACACTATCGAAGCTGCATTCAGCAATCTTGTCGATGATAGCACGGCAGAAATCGTCCTTCTTCTCAGCCTCAATCACATGCTGGGAGATACCGCTGAACAAGCGCATCTTGGACTGGCCGCCAGTCCGGACAGAAAAAATATCAATGTTGTATGTAGCAATATCCAGCAGAGTATCATCAAAGACCGTATGAAAATTTTCTTCATTTTTTCGGTTGAACAGGTAAGAGATAAAGTGAGTCTGCTTCAGTTTTGCAGTATCCGGGCCAAAACCAAGCAGGAACAGTTCATAGTCATCATCGGTCATCTGGGCGAGTTGCTTTTCGGCATCTGCCGTGGACAGCTTTGCCAGCGCAGGCTCTACTCGCTTCGCTTCGAAAAGGAACTTGCCGTTGAGAAACTTGTAAAGGAAAACCTCAGTGATGATTTTGTATTCGCTGGAGGCATTGCCCAAACCGAAATTGGTACATACAGCCTTCAGGCTATCGATCATCTGCTTGGTTTGCAGAGTAATATTGGAATCCATTATGATGCAAAATTCCTTTCCGTAAAGTATTCGTTGGAAATACAGGTGCCGATATACTTGATTTGCGCAGCAGAGTATTTCAGATGCTGGGCGTCAAGCTCCTGCTTAATCATCGGGAACATGCCCTGCATGAAGTAAGGCTCATTGTCCATCAAGTGACTATTGGAAAGCACCTGGGAATCCACCCGGTGCTTCAGGTGCGTAAGGACCTGATGCAGTGCGACATCCCCAGCAATGGGAGGCGGCGTTTCACGCAGGCGTTTATGGGTACGCATAAATTTCACATCGCCATCGTATTTGGCAGCCAGCATCTGGTCAGCAAGATTCTTTTGCTCGGCCAGCTTGCGGATGCGCTCCAAGGCTTCGATATCCGCTGTCATTTCGTCAGCGGTCAATTCCTCGATATTCTTCTTAGCCAGCAAACGCTGCAGTTCTTCCAGTAGCGTGATGTACTCAGGGTCTTTTGGGTCGAGCGTATGCAGAACGGCCTTGCGGGTCCGATTGAGGGTATCCTGATATTTATCAGCAATCACCAGTTCTTTCTCGGAAACCTTGCGGAAATGGAACTCAATTTCGTCCATAGCAAGGTTCAGAATAGCGCTCATATCCTGGGCTTCTTCAAGGAGCTTCTTCTGGTTAATAAGTGCAATTCTATTGCAGACCTCGCTATAAAGGGCACTGATGTTGTTCAGGTCAAATTGGTCAGCCAGTTCGTCATAGCCGAACAGTTTTGCAACATTGAACAATTCTTTATACAGTTCTAATGCACGGCGGAGCTGTATGAGATCCTGTTTATCGTCTATGGCAGAAATCTGCTGTGAGAACACCTCCGCATTTCCAGTATCATACAGGAACAGTACGTCCTTAATGTCCTGCAAGTCTGCTTCAATTGTCTCCGGGGATTTGAAGATGTTATCATACTGCTTGAACTCATCGCCCAGTTCGGCCTGAAGCTCATCGAAATATGCTTTATTGGTCTTATCAAATTCCGCACGGATATCCGCAAAATCGACCACATAACCGTATCGATAATTCTTGTAGGGCCGGTTAACCCGGGTCAAGGCCTGTAACAGATTGTGGTCTTTGATCACACGTCCCAAGTAGAGTTTCTTCAGCCGAGGAGCATCAAAGCCGGTCAGCAACATGTTGTAGACCACGAGGAAGGCAATCGTGCCTTTTTTGAAGGCGTCTATATTGTCTTTTCGGGTCTCTTTGTCGTCTGCATCATGCAAAATCAATGCCGCAGAATAGGGATAGGATTTTAACTCTTCAAAAATCGCACGCGCCTGCTCGGAAGAATCGCAGACGATCATACCACCGATGGATTCATCGTTCATGGCGATACGGCTCTTGCGGAAATCGTCCGTAATATACTCGACCAAGGCAGAAACATATTTCGGATGCGCGTACATCTCTTTCTTATCGAGAGAGCCTTTGAGCATCTCAATTTCTTCCAATGCTTTTTGCAGCTTTTTCTTATAGGTAGTTTCAATGCCTTCGCGAATCAACTTGAGAGTATATCCATCAGCAATAGAGCGATTGTAGTAATATTTGTGGATATAATTACCGAACACAGACTTGGAATCATATTTTTTGCCTGCAATCGGCTTTCCGTCATCATCGTAAATCGTACCAATCAGTGGCGTGCCAGTCAATGCGATCATAACCGCTTCTCGGTCGGAGGAAAGTAGATTGGCAAGGAAGGATCCGGTAGGTTTATAGCTGCGGTGGGCTTCATCCAAGAAATAGATGCGCTGTACATTTACTGCATAGTCGGACTGTTTCGCAATGGATTCCTTGGAGAACTTCTGAATATTGACCACCGTGATCGTAGGTTTGCCGGTGTTGTTGACTGTTCCGGTGGAATGGATGTTTTTGATGAAGTCTTCCTTGGAATTGGTTTCCTCTACATGAAGTCCACGAGCACGGAACTCATTGGCTGCCTGTGTCAATAGGTCAAGACGGTCTACGATGAAATAGAATTTTGCAATCGTTCCATGCTTCTGATAGTAGTCAGTCAGATAACGGACATTGTAATAGGCAAGCGCTGTTTTACCACTGCCCTGGGTATGCCAAATGATGCCGTTTTTTACCCCGGCATTCAATTTGTTTTCGATTGCTTTAGTAGCAAAGAACTGTGGATACCGCATCAGATGTTTTTCCAGATGGGTGATACCATTTTCATCTGTCCGTTCTACATAAGCGATTGCATATTTCAAGAAAGTTAGAATACGCTCAAACGAAAAAAGCGAAGTGATAATTCTATTGGTAGGCGAAACTGGGGAACTATTTGTTACATACTCCGGGCTATACTTGATGCTACTCAGATTGTTATCGGTCAGAATGAAATTTTCAACCGCCTCATCCTTCTCTGGCACGGAAGTCAAGAGCTTTTCGTCTTCCTCTCGGAAATGACTAAAAAACAGCTTCTCATAGCTGATGGTGGAGTAGAATGCTCCTTCCAGAGGGACGGCTTCGGTGTCATCATATTCGCTATTATTGGAGAACACCATGATCTGAGTCAAGTTGATAAACCGTCTAAACTTCTTATTCTTAATCCGCATCAACATGCGATCATATTCGGCCTTGATGCCGCCCTTGTTGTTAGGCTTTTTTACTTCGATAAAAGCCAAAGGAATACCATTGATAAGTGGAGTGATATCAGGGCGAAATTCATCAGAACCATTCTTGCAAGTCATCTCTGTGACCACATGATAAGAGTTGACTGTCCCTCCGAAATCTTCAAAATCAATCAGTTTCAAGCCGTTGTATCCATTGATGAGAACTGAATAAAACTCCCTGCCCAAATCATCGTTTTCCAGCATTGCTTTCAAAGCATTGACAATTTTCTGGACATCTGTGGTAGTCAAGGAAGTAGCATTGATCCGATTGATTGCATCACAAAGAACATCGACCAAAATGTTGGTATCGTCGTCGATGACTCCTTCATATTTTCTCAGAGAGATGTATTTATATCCCAGACGAGTGAAATGCACCAATGCAGGAATTTTGACTCGAGAGTTTTCATTGTGCGGCATTGTGCAATCCTCCTTTGTGACAGAATTAGTTTTTTCCTTATGATTTCAACTTATAAATGCGGTTTCGATTGCCGCCCTCTGTAACAATCGTTCCCTCAACGATCATCTCGCTGAGTATCCGTCTTGCTCTTGCGTCTTTAACGCCGAGCATATCGGAAATATCTGAGCATTTTGCAGAAGCATGATCTGTAAGATATTCAAGGATGGCGATTTTTTGTGTGGCGGTTTTTGTACCTTTATCGCCATTCTTTATCGCTACTTTTTTATCGCTGCTTTCTTTTTTGAGTAGCGATAATGATAGAATAATTCTGTCCGGTTCAGAGAGCTCCACGATAACTGGCTCTTTCCACCCCTGCTCACGCCAGACACGGAATATATTCGGAATACCACTTCCAGCACGCTCACCAATATCAATCAGGTTGAACATCTTCAGCATCGTTCCGTTCCGCGGATCAGAAACACCACCGCTTTTTGCGGCATCAATTTCGATGCGGAAGCTGCCCGGATTAGACATCGTAATGCTATTACGCTTTTTGATGATGACCAGCCCCTGCCTACCGTAATAATCAGCATTGACCAAACAGTTGGCCAGCGCTTCGCGCAGTGCCTGATGCACCGTAGTATCATCCACCCGAACGCCCCCGTCCATCTTAAACGGCACCTTGATGTCCTGGATCAGCTTGTTATAGACGCGGAAATAGAAGTCATACACATTACCGCTCCAGTCACCGGAAGACGAAATGATACGATCTGTCCAACGGGTATCAGCATCATACTGTTCTTGGTAATCCAGAAAGTAAGCGTTGAATTCCCGCACAATATCGTACTCGTTGCCAAACATGAGAAGTCCTGCGGAGGTAGGATGCTTCTTTCCGTCAGGGCCGATGCCCACAGCACCCAGCTTCAGGAGGAAATCTTCATCCTCCAAGGCTTCCCACACATGGCCGGGTCGAGAAAGGCGCATTCTCTGACGGTAGCTGCGGATGCTCTCCTGGTTGAACACCGTCAAGTCCATTTCGCTCAGAATGAGCATGTCTTGCGTTTTCACGGATGCGTCCCGCACCATGGCCTGATATTCTTCCTTGGTGCAGCGGTAGTCGCCCTCACCGTTACGGCGGTATGTGCAGAGCGGATTGCCGTCCACATACACCGGTTTATAGGAGCGCTCGGCACGGGGGACATTGATGACCACAATGTGGTCGCCATCCACCTCCTGGACAAATACATCCTTGGAGGACAGGACATTCACGCTGGTCTTATTGGGGTTATTGACGATATCCCAGAACTCCTTAATGAGTCTGTCAGGGTCGGGCAGATCTACCGTGTGCAGGGATTTATCCGCCCATTCTTCCACGCCCAACAGGATAATGCCGCCGTGGGTATTGGCGAAGGCAGAGTAGGTTTCCCAAATGCTTTTGGGCAGACCGCCAAGGGCTTTCTTTGCCTCAATACGGTTGTTCTCCCGATACTGCTCGATTTTGGAAAAGTCAATCATGGTTTTCCTCCTTTACGAGCTCTATGATATCGCAGAAGTCGCAATCCAGTACGGTGCAGATTTTCGTCAGAATCTCTGTACTGACATGCTGGTTCTTGCCCAGCTTGGCAAGGGCGGTCGTAGACATGCCGGTAGCCAGACGCAGATCCTTCTTTTTCATGTTTTTATCAATCAGGAGTTTCCACAGCTTATTATAACAAATCGTCATCGTAACACCTCGTGTCAGAGTATACACTAATACAGGTTAATTCTAACACAGCAGCTTCAGTTTGTCTATTGAAAATCCAATTTTCAGATTCGTGATGTCCTTTCCAGACGAGAGATTTTGAATTATAAACTGGCAAAGGGTAACCGCAGGAATGCTTTTTTTGCTCCCCTGCGGTTATTTCATTGTTTATGCGGCGCAATTTTTGAGGTCAGCCCATGGTGCCAATTTTGTTGCCGTTCTCGTACATATCCTCGGCATACTCGACATGATTGGGGCCTTCGCTTTGTATCCAGCCAAAGCCGGGGACATAGACCATATCCGCCAGTTCGTTATCGTTAGCTATTGGCTCCGGTGCCGATTCAGACTGCGTAGGATGTACCGGAGCGGGTTCTGTCTGCATAGGAGGTGCAGTTTTTTGTTCCGCTTCGAATTGCTTTTCTATTTCCGGTGCAGGGATGGGCAACTCCTTGGCGGCCACTTCCGGGGCTGATTCAGTTTCCGGCATTCCCGACTCTTGCTTTTCTGTGATTGCTGGCAATATTAGTTCTTCCGGCTCCGGAAGTGTCGGCCGTGGAGTGGTCACGTTGGCCGTTTCGCTCGGCGTGGGTGGTTTCTCGACCTTTTCGGTCTGTGGCCACACGGCGGCACACAGGGCGAGACAGACGGTGATTGCAGCGGCAATGATGATTCTATTTTTCATTTTGGTTCCTCCTCTTTGGATGTAAAATGATTGAGTTCTGTGGACAACTCACCTTTTGCGGAATAGCTATCAGAACTTCAGAAGATTATCCAGAGCATTTGCCGCCTGCTGCAGTTCGTCCTGAGTGGTCTCATTTGGCATACCCTCATCCTTTTTTGCCGTGCGCGGCAGATAAGGTTCATAGTTCTGCCGGGTTATCGATGGCCGGTAATGTCCCAGCATCCGCGCCAGTTCTTTGGTTTCCATGCCGTTCCGCAGAGATAGGACGGCGCATGTGTGCCGGAGATCTGTGAATCGGATGTGGTCAAGCCCTGCCTCCTTGATGATCTCATTATGCATCCAGCGCACCATCTGCGGCGAGTAGGGTTTCAGCGTGGCCGGGTGCATAAACATGAGCGGACTGCTTGGGTGCTTGCTGCGCTCCATGATGAGAAGGTCGACCACCTCCGATGCCAAGGTTATTTTTCTCGTTTCCGAGCCATATTCGATCAGTTCCCGCCGTTCTACAGAGCGCTGCTCCGATATGGTCAGCGTCCTATCTTTTACATTGAGGTCGCTCCATTTCAGGGCGATTAGCTCGCCTTGGCGTAGGCCTATCGTCAGCGCCAGCATGAACATCGGGAGGTACCCCAGCCGTTCTGCCGCGTCCAGATAATCCTCCATCTCCAGCGGCGTCAGCACATCGGCATTGACCTTCTTTGGCTTGGAGTAGTGGAACGCTCTGGCGGGATTATCGCCAATCAGGCCATCCCGCATGGCTTGGTCCAGGCATTGCTGAAGCAGGCGGTGGATGTGTCGCATGGTTTCTTCCCCCAAGCCAGAACTGCCGGGTCGATGATTGCCGAAGCGCCGCCGTTCCTCCAGAAATTCTCCGACCATCTCCGATGTCAATTCAGAGAGCGGTATATCTCCCAAGCTGGGGAGAATATGGTTCTTGAATACATAGTTGTGTGCCGCATAGGTAGTCGGCCTGCTCTGATGCTTGTCATAGGTTTCCTGCCAGAAGCTGATGTATTCCTGAAGTGTCATATTCCTACCTCCATGCACTGACGCTGCAGATCACGAAAGGCCGCCCATGGGAGCCTGGCCTGTTTCAGGATTTTCTTGTGCAGATAGTAGAACTCGTGGAGCTTATACGGCGCTCCGGTTTTGGGGTTGAGGAACACATAGGTTGAGTCTGTTTCCGGTATCCGCTTCAGGAGATGCTCCGTTTTCTCATTGAGCGTCAGCAACCGCTGGCCTTTGAGGATGTACCTGTAGCAGACATGAAAATTGGCCCACGACAAGGTGATCAGTTCACATTGCCGCAGGCCGCTTGATAGTCCTGTATAGATGATGGGAAGTACGCCATGCTGCTCCGCTGTGTTGAGGTAACGCTGGAGCTGCCCCAATCGCAGAGGGGCTGTTTTGTATGCCTCTGCCTTGGGTTCCTGGCAGAGCCGCACCGGGTTGTAGGGAATGAGCTGGTCCTGTGCCGCTTCGTCCATGCACCGGCGCAGGAGCAGATGGATGCACCACACACTTCTGGCACTGAGTCCCCGGTTCTGCAGGCTGTCGTAGAAATCGGTGATTGTCTGCTTTGTCAGGTCAGAGAGCGCCACACTTCCGATGCTGGGGATGATGTGGCCGTAAATCAGATTGCGGTACCCGCCCTCGGTGTTGCCGTTCCACTTGGGGCGGTTGGCGATGAACCACTGGCCGCACCACTGCCCGACTGTCATGGTATTTTCTTTCCGCATATCGTCGCCTCCTTTTGGCAAACGAACAATATCACAGAAAGCAGGAAATAGCTACTGAAAAGAACGGCATATCTTCAGGAAAACAACTGTTCCGAATAACGCCTCTATTGTTCGGAATAATATAGTTGATTTTATTCGGAGCAGCGGTTATAATATTCTTGACGAACTGCAATGGAGGTGTTCCAATATGACGATCAAAGAAGCGGCTGCCGCTTGGGGGATTACCGAACGGCGGGTCAATGCGCTTTGCAAAGCCGGACGCATTTCCGGCGCGTATAAGGAGGGCAGACGGTGGTTTATCCCGGACAGCACGCAAAAACCGATGGATAAGCGTGGTCACCGAAGTGAGGTGAAGCCCGCAGTATCAGCTGCGCGCAAGCCTTTGCCCATTGGCGTATCTGATTACCGGGACGCCTGCAAAAACTACTACTATGTAGACAAGACTTTAATGATTAAGGAGTTTCTGGACGAGCGCCCCAAAGTATCCCTATTTACCCGCCCCAGACGCTTTGGCAAAACGTTGAACATGGATATGCTCCGCACTTTCTTCGAAAAGACGACCGAGGACACCTCCGTTTACTTCAGAGATAAGAAAATCTGGTCCTGCGGAGAATCCTATCTTGCCCACCATAGAAAGTACCCTGTGATTTTTCTGTCCTTTAAGGATGTTAAATACACCTCTTGGGAAGAAACCTATCAGACGCTCCAAAAGCTGATCGCACAGGAATTCCGCCGTCACGATGAGTTGGCATCCTGCTCCGCACTTAGTGATTACGAAAAAGAGGAATACTCCCTTCTTGCAACAGAAGCTGCTGACGAAGTGGAATATCAAATGTCCCTGCGGACACTGACGCTGCTCCTCCATAAGCACCACAATGTCGCACCTATCGTCATCATTGACGAATATGATACTCCCATTCAGCAGGGCCATGTGAGCGGTTTTTACGACACGATCATCGGATTCATGCGAAACCTGTTCTCCGGTGGTCTGAAGGATAATCCGCATCTGAGCTATGGTTTCCTGACCGGCATTCTGCGTGTTGCCAAGGAAAGTATCTTCAGCGGCCTGAACAACCTGAAGATCAACTCGATTTTAGACGAGCGCTACAGTGAATATTTCGGCTTCACTTCAAGCGAAGTACACGAGATGGCAGACTACTATCATGCTTCTGATAAATATCAGGAGCTCTGCGACTGGTATGATGGTTACCTTTTCGGCAATACCGAGATTTTTAATCCCTGGTCTGTCATTGGATACTTCAATAATAACTGTCGTCCCAAAGCATTCTGGCAGTCCACCGGAAGCAATGACATCATCCGTGAGGTGCTGGCTTCTGCAACGCCGGATATTATGGAGCGTCTGGAGCTGTTGATGAAGGGCGAATCCTTCGTTACGCACATCGACACTGGCGTCATTTATCCGCAGATTCAGAATGATCCGTCCTCTGTATACAGCTTCCTGCTGGTGGCAGGTTATTTGAAGGCTGTGAGCTGTGACCAGTCTTACGGCGAGGATTATATGTGCGAAGTGGCTCTGCCCAACAAAGAGATTTCTTTCGTCTACAGCAAGGAGATCCTCTCTCAGCTCGAGAATATTATTCCTCGTTCCGTTGCTATTGCTATTCAGGAAGCTATCTACAAGGTAGATAGCGACTCACTGCAAAAAACCTTGGAGAAGTTTCTGCTCCAAACAATAAGTTTCCACGATGCTGCCAACGAAACATTTTACCATGGTCTGATATTGGGTATGTGCGCTGTGATGGACAACAGCTATCGCATTACCTCCAATCGCGAAGCTGGTGATGGACGATTTGATATTCAGATGCTTCCTTTGAATAAGCGGCTGCCTGGTATTCTGATTGAATTAAAGGCCGGGAAAGACCGCTCTGAAACACAGCTTGAAGACCTTGCTAATGTTGCCTTGCAACAGATTAACGACCGTGCATACAGCGTTGATTTGCAGGCTATGAAAGTTACGTCAATTATAAAAATCGGCATTGCATTCTCTGGTAAAAGAACACGTATTGCTGCCGAAAGGCAAAATATCGAATAACCATCTTCGCTCAGCAGGCTGGCTATCATCCAAGTCAGCCTGCTGCCTTTTTGTCATCGCGCTTATCTCTTTGTTTATGCGGCGCAGTTTCTGAGCTGCTCTCTGCGGCAAAAAGCACCTGCTGTTGGAGGTAAACCCGGTCGGAAGCACTTTTAATATGCAGAATTCAATCCCACACAAATCCCAAAAGACGAAAGCGGTGTCTGAAATAAACAGGGCAATAGAGTTCCAAAGAGGAACTGTTGGAGCAACGGAAAGCGCCAAAGAGGACGCAAGACCCCTCACTGAAAGTTCAGACATAGGTTTGGGATCAAGAGACCGGGCGTTCGAGTCGCCCCACTCGGACCAAAACCCTCTGAAATCGGTTGATTTCAGAGGGTTTTTCTTATTTGCTTCGGAAACCACCGGCTCTGCCGGTGGAGGTGTCCCGCAAAAAAGCTTTAGCTTCAAGCATCGAGCGCAGCGAGCGAATAGGGAGGAATCTTCCGATTCCTTCAAACGCGAAGTAGAAGAAGCATCGCCCGTTTACGGGCTGCGGGGCGGGTAATGCGGCTGGCAAATTATTCGTAGCATCTTAAGATGCGTGCCAGTAAAAGGCCCTTATAGGGCCTAATCAAGCCACCGGCTTAGCCGGCGGTCATGACTCATTGTCTATTGCGGCGCAGAATTTGAGGAGTGTCGCTATGGCAAAAAATGTGATAATTCGATGTTGTAGGTTTGTCAAACATATTGGACAGCGAACTCATTAGGTGAAAGCCAGCGGAGGGGTCTCATGGGCAAGTTGTTGGCGCGGCGGTTATGGACGGCAAGCTGCTTGGCAAAGTCGTTGAGTGAATAGAACGAATGGCAGGAATAGAAGCGTTTCTGATCCTCACGGTGGCTGCGCTCCACCTTGCCGTTGTGGCGCGGCGTGTAGGGCCGGATCAGCTTGTGACGGATGCCCAGCTCGGCGGCAGTTTTCTCGAACAGTGTGGGCAGATCGCGCTTACTGTTGGAGAAGCGGTTGGTAAACTCGAAGCCGTTGTCCGTCTGGACACACTCCACTTCTATGCCTCTGCGGGCGTACCACGCCCGCAGCTTGCGCAGGAAGTCCGCCGAGGAATAGGTGGACTGCTCCGGGTAGGCCGCCAGGAAACGCAGCCTCGTGAACTCGTCGATGGCGGTGTACTGGAACAGGCGCAGCTCCGGATCTGCAATACAGCGGCGGGGGACGACCTTGACATCCACCTGCACGCGCTGGCCGGGATAGGTCATCTGCTCGTAAGGCTTTGGCTTGTACG
>ERZ791744.948-NODE-948-length-22532-cov-5.196556_pt1 | contig 22532 bp, 19 predicted proteins | sample MGYA00510039_ERZ791744 | MGnify/ENA primary metagenome ERZ791744 (study PRJEB30046, sample SAMN00791969) | human gut metagenome | study: EMG produced TPA metagenomics assembly of the A metagenome-wide association study of gut microbiota in type 2... | reverse complement strand
GGGAGCCGGGGCATCGCCCCGGCTCCCTCGTTTTTCGCTTTGCTTACAGGTAGAGATAGCTGTACTTATTGCGCACGGTGAGGATCAACGCCTCCAGCTCGACGGGGAGATCATTGTCGCAGGAGGCCAAGTCGTATTCCTTCACGCCGTCCTCGTAGCGCAGGCGGACCATATCGTCGTCCTCGAAGAGCACGCCGTAGTTTTCGCTCTCGTCCATGTCCTCCTTCGTCTGGAAGAGGGTAAATTTGTCGTGGCAGGGTTCGCTGGCATAGGGGCAGAACTGCGTGCAGTTGCCGCATTCGTTGCACATCTTGTCGACATGGACGATCTCGTGTGAGCCGTCGGCCATCTTGATGACGACATTCGCGCGGTTCGGGCAGGAATCGACGCAGTTTTCACACACGGTGGAGCACTGTAAGCAGCGCTCGCCGTCGCAGACACACTTACTGGCCATCGAGAGGATACCCTTCTTGGCCTGCGCGTCGAACTCGGTCACATCGGCCTCGGCAGGGATGTCGTAGATGTGCGGGTGACCGACGACGATCTCGGCAAAGCGCGCGGCGTCGGCAATGCCCTCGACCACGGTGGCGGGGCCGCGGTGCGCGTCGCCCGCGCAGTACACGCCGGGGACGTTCGTCTCGAACGCGGGACCCTTGTGCTCCATCTCGATGCCGTTTGCGGCCATCAGCTCAGCGTCGACCTGCTCGCCCACGGCGGAGATGACCATGTCGCAGGGAATGGTGAACTGCTCGCCGGATTTGACGGGGCTGCGGCGGCCGCTCTCGTCCGGCTCGCCGAGGATCATCTTATCGCACAGGAGCTTGCCGCGGCTCTGTTTGACGGGCGCGGCCAGCTCGACGAATTCGACGCCCTCGTCGATGGCGAGCTGTAACTCGTGCTCGTCGGCGGGCATGAACTTCTTCGTGCGGCGGTAGAGGATGGTCGCATGCGCACCCATGCGCTTTGCAACGCGCGCGGCGTCCATGGCGGTGTTGCCCGCGCCGACGACAACGATGTTGCCGTGCAGACAGGGCTTGACCTGCTTTTTCATGCGCTTCATCCACTCGATGACGCCCTGCACGTTGCCTTCAATGTCGAGCTTGCCGGGCTTCCACGCGCCGGTGGCCATCAGGATGTACGTGTAGCCCATCTTCTTGAGCTGTTCGACGGACGGAGCAGGCTTGCCGAGCTTGATCTCGACGCCGTAGCGCTCCATGAGCGCGACGTCCTTGTCGATGGCCTCGTCGCTGATGCGGAAGGCGGGGATGACGTAGCGCGGCACGCCGCCGAGCTTGCGCTCGCGCTCGAAGATCGTGGTGGGAACACCCTCGCGGCCAAGGAAGTACGCCGCGGCGATACCGGTCGGGCCGCCGCCGACGATGGCAACCTTTTTATCCTCGACCGGCTCAGGCATACGGAGGGAGGCCATCAAGGTGTTGTAGCCCTTTTCCGCGGCAAGAAGCTTCGTCTCGCGGATGTGGACGGATTCCTCATAGAAGTTGCGCGAGCACTTGCCCTGGCAGCGGTGCGCGCAGATGGTGCCGGTGATAAACGGCAGGGCGTTCTTCTCGGTGATGAGCTTCAGTGCTGGGCCGTAGAGCCCCTTGCGGCAGAGCTCAAGGTATTCGGGAATGTCCTGCTCGATGGGGCAGCCGCCCTTGCAGGGCGCGGTAAAGCAGTCGAGCAGCGGCACCTGTTCATCTTTTTTGCGCGAGGGGAGCGGCTTGATTGCCTTGAGGTGGTGGAAGTCATGCAGCGCGGAGGCGGCAAGGTCGGAGATCGCGGCAGGGTCGTTGCCGGAAAATGCGCGGTAGGGCATATTCTCGACCTTTTCGACCATCTGGTGCAGGCGGTTGTAGCCGCCGGGCTTCAAGATGGTGGTGGCGACGGTGATGGGCCAGATGCCGGCGGCAAAAAGCTTGTCACAGTTGAAGTAGTCCGCGCCGCCTGCGAACGAAATGCGCATCTTGCCGCCAAACTGGCGGGAGATGCGATTGCACATCTCAATCGTCAGTGGGAAGAGGCTGCGGCCGGACATGTACATTTCCTCGTTGGGAAGCTCGCCGCGCGTCGTGTCGACGGGGAAGGTGTTGGAGAGCTTGAGGCCGAATTCAAGGTCCTGCTTGTCCGCAAGCTTTTGCAGCCGCTCGAACATCGGCACGGCGTCCTCCCACTGGAGGTCCTCGTTGAAGTGGTGCTCATCGAAGACGATGTAGTCATAGCCCATGGAATCGAGGATGCTGCGCGCGGTCTTGTAGCCGAGAATGGTCGGGTTGCACTTGACGAAGGTGTGCAGATGCTTTTCCTTGAGAAGATAGCTTGCGATGCGCTCGATCTCCTGCGGCGGGCAGCCGTGGAGTGTGGAGAGCGTAACGGAGCGGGAAACATTGGGGGAGATCGAGGCGATGAAGTCCTTTTCCTCGGGGAAGAGCTCGGTCAGGACTTTTTTACATTCCTTGAACTGCGCGGTCTTGCCCGCGTCCATCATGTTGTTGATATAGGTGTTGACCTTGCGGCCCTTGATGCCGTCCAGGTCGTAGCCGACGGACATATTGAACACGAACCCGTCGGGATCGCCGAAGCCGTAGACCTTGCTCATGATCTTGAGCGCGCACCAGGCCTTGATGTACTCGTCCTGCGCCTGCTGCACGGTCAGCTCGGTCGACCACTCCTGGTTGTAGCCCTCGTCAGCGGCGAGGATACAGGGGCGGGGAACACAGGCGGCAAGCTCCGCGCCGTCCATTTTCTGCACGGTCTTGACCTCGAAAAAGCGCGCGCCGGCGGCATAGGCCGCGATGATATTCTGCGCAAGCTGGCTGTTGGGGCCGGCGGCGGGGCCAAACGGTGTTTCGATGCGCTCGCCGAAGATCGGCAGGCTCTTGCCGCTTGCGTGATAGTGCTTATGAACGCCGAACACATCGCCGCACTGCGCGTATTCGCTCGTCACCCAGTTCATCAGAGAGTCGAACGGAATGGGATACATTTTTTCAGACATTGTTTTTTCCTCCCGCTTGCTTAATAGGTTCTGTGATTCAGCTCGCCCCAGAGTTTCTTGGCGGCTTCAAGAATGTGCGCATTTTCGGCTTCTTCGTCGATGCCGATGAGCTGGCGGTCGAGCATGAGGGTCTTGCCGGCGGCGATGGTGGTTTGGCACTGGCGGCCCGTCATGCCGAAGATCATGTGGCCGTCGATATTCTCGTCGGAGAACGGGGTGAACGGCTTATAGTCCATGACGATGATGTCCGCTGCCGCGCCGGGCTTCAGCACGCCGAGCGTGTCGGGGAAGTATTTTTCACCGATCTTCGCGTTGTTCTTGAAGAGCATGTCCGTCACCTCGCACCAGCCAACGTTCGGCAGGCAGTTCTGGCTGCGCTGGGAGCAGAGGGCGACCTTGAGGGACTCGAGCATATCGTTCGTGTAGGCGTCTGTGCCCATGCCGAGAAGAATGCCGCGCTTGTGGAGTTGGAGGACGGGGCAGATGCCGATGGCGTTGCCCATGTTGGATTCCGGATTGTTCACGACCATCGTGCCGGTCTCCTTGATGATCTCCATTTCGGCGGTGTTGACGTGGATGCAGTGGCCGAGGATGGTCTTGGGACCGAGAATGCCGTGATCCTGCAAGCGCTGGACGGGGCGGCGGCCATAGTTCTGGAGGGAGTCGTACACATCGTTCATGCCCTCGGACACGTGGATGTGATAGCCCGTGCGGCCGTTGTTGGCCGCGACCATGCGGTCGAAGGTCTTATCGGAGATCGTGAACAGCGCGTGGCCGCCGAACATTGCCGCGAGCATCGGGTCCTTATTCTTTTCGCATTCGGTGATAAAATCGGCGTTCTCCTGAATGGCCTGTAAGCACTTCTCCTCGCCGTCGCGGTCTGAGACCTCATAGCACAGGCAGGAGCGTAGGCCCAGGCGCTTGCTCTCTTCGGCGATGGTGTGGAGCGTTCCGGGGATCTCACCGTAAGAGGCGTGATGGTCGAAGATCGTCGTCACGCCCTGCTTGATGGAGTCGATGTAAAGCGCGGCGGCGGAGGCGCGCGTGCCGTCCATCATCAGGTGGCGGTCGATGGCCCACCATGTGCCGTCAAGGACTTCGTAGAAGTTCGTCGGGTTGTTGCCGACGATGGAAAGGCCGCGGGCGAGGGCAGAGTAGATATGCGTGTGCGCGTTGATGAACGCGGGCATGATGACGCCGCCCTTGGCGTCGATGATCTCGGCACCGGAATATTTGGCGCGAAGCATCGCTTCCTCGCCTACTTCGACGATTTTCGTGCCTTCGAAGGCGACGGCGCCGTGCTCATAATAGCCCTGTGCATCTGCGTTGCGGGTGATGAGACGACCGTTGGTGACAAGTTTCATAAGTTTGCTCCTCCTTTTTCTTTTGCCTTTTCCCCGCCGCGAAAGCGGCACCGCAAGGGGAAAGAAAAAAGCGCTCCTCACACAGACCTTATCATCTCCCCGAAAGGGGAGACCGTACAGCCCGTGCGCGAAGCACTACGTTGCAGCTACCAAACGGTAATTTAGTTTGTAAAAATATTTTACAGGAATCGCGAACAAAATGCACGTTTTTTTCGTCTAAACTGACGTAGAAAATAAAAACGTAATTTTGTGCAATCCGTGGAAAGATAAAAAGATGCCCCGCAGCGGCCGTGTAAGCCCCGTCAAAACCTGCACCATTCTGGACAGGTGGGTCGCCTCTGTCCGGCTTTATTGCTTCCAACGTCCAGCCGCAGACGGCAGCCGGGAGGCCTGCAAACCACCGGAGCGTACCGGCGTCCCTTATGACGAAATGTGGGTTTAAAAAGAACTTATCACGCACCCCGCAGGGCATGTTCAGTTTATCTCAGTTTTCGGAAAAAATCCGTCGCAATCGAAGTTTTACTCTTCGTCGGAAAGGATCTGCTCCATGAAGAGGTCGTAGACCTTGTCGATCTCCTCTTCGTCGTCAATGGTGACAAGGAACTCCTCGCCGTTTTCCATCTGGCTTTTGAGGATCACGAGACCGTATTCCTCTTCGTTTTCCTCGTCCTCGCTGTCCTCTTCGACCACGGGGAAGAAGGCCATATACGTCGTGCCGTTATGCTCGAGTGCGTCGACGTATTCCAGCTCTATATCGTTGCCCTCGTCATCGGTCAGCGTGACGAAATTGGGGCCGAACTCATCGTTCATGGGGGAACACCTCCTGAAAGTTTGTGCTCGCATTATACCGCACCTTGCGGCAAAATGCAAGACAAGATACGTACCACTTGACAGCCGTGCTATACTATATTCTGTATCACTATTGAAAATCAGCTATGCGCGCTTGCGCATATTTCTATCGCAAAGGAGGAGGCGCTTTATGGAAGAAAACCGCGCAGAAAACCAGACGCCCCGAAGACAGCACACGCAGGCGAAAACGCATCAGGCGCACAAGAAGAAAAAAGGCGGCACGGCGAAAACGGTCATCGGCACCATTCTCGCCATCGGACTTACCACCTGCTTGATGTTTTTCGCAATCTTCATGATCTATGTCCACACGTCGCTCGACCTTGATGTGGATATTTCGGCCTACACGCTCAAGCAGAGCTCGACGGTCTACTATCAGGACAAGACGAGCGGGGAGTGGGTGGAGCTGACGAAGCTCCACGGCGTAGAGAACCGCACGCTCGTGAGCATCGACGAGATCCCCAAGCATGTGCGGGAGGCGCTGATCTCCATTGAGGACGAGCGCTTTGAAAGCCACCACGGCGTGGACTGGAAGAGCACGGCGAAAGCCATTCTCGGCAAGCTCACCGGCACCTCGACCCGCGGCGGCTCGACGATCACCCAGCAGGTCGTGAAGAACATGACCGGTGACAACGAGGTGACCATCAAGCGCAAGGTGACGGAGATCTTCCGTGCGCTGCGCCTCGAGAAGAACTACTCGAAAGACGAAATTCTCGAGACGTACCTGAACCTCGTCTACTTCGGCAACGGCTGCAACGGTATTGAGGCCGCGGCGGAGGGCTACTTCGGCAAGACCGTTGGTGAGCTGAGCATCGCGGAGGCTGCGTCCATCGTCGGCATCACGCAGTTCCCCTATAAATACGATCCGTCGCGCGGCGACTGGTACCGCGAGCAGAACAAGGAGCGCCAGCTCACCGTTCTTTATAAGATGCACGAGCTTGGCAAGATTAGCGACGAAGAGTATGAGCAGGCAAAGGTCGAGCCGCTCGTCTTCTCCTGGGACCCGGGTTTTGTTCCTTCTGCGGGGGTTGCAAGCAGGGTGGATACCGCCTCGAGCACGGAGTATGACTCCTACTTTGTTGAGCGCATGTTCAACGACATCGTCGCCGATATGCACGAACAGCTCGGATATGATGAGTCGGTCGCAAAGGATCTGCTCTACACCGGCGGCTACTCCATCTACTGCACGGTCGATCCCAAAGTGCAGTCGATCGTGGAGAGCGTTTACGCCGACCGCAATAACCTGAACTACACCTCGTCCAAGGGCGAGCTGCTCCAGTCCGGCGCGACGATCATCGACAACACGACGGGCGACATCGTCGCCGTCGCGGGCCGCGTAGGCGAGCGCGAGGGACGGTTCCTGCTCGACTATTCGACCGTTGTGCGTCAGTGCGGTTCTGCCATCAAGCCCTTGAGCGTTTATGCGCCCGCGCTGGACGCCGGCGTCATCACGCCCGCGAGCGTCATCGACGACTATCCCGTTGAAATGCTCGGCGGAAGCATCTGGCCGGTAAACGCCTACTCGGGCTACCGCAGCATTATGACGCTGCAAGACGCCATCCGCAATTCGTCCAACCCTACGGCGGTGCGCACGGCCATCAAGCTGACGCTGCCCGCGTCGTATGCCTTTATGACCGAAAACTTAAGCTTCACGACGCTGACGAACGACGATATGACCGCGGCGGGCGCGCTCGCGCTCGGCGGCCTTTCCAAGGGCGTGACGACGCGCGAGATGGCCGCGGCCTACGCAACATTTGCCCGCGGCGGCGTTTACACCACGCCGAGAACGTATACCGAGGTGCTTGACCACAACGGCAACGTCATCCTTGAAAATAAGACCGAGTCCCACGTCGCGATGAACGAGAGCACCGCCTACGCGATGAACGAGCTCCTGAAAAACGTCGTGCGCAACGGTACGGGTACGGGCGCGAACTTCTCCGGTATGACCATCGCCGGTAAGACCGGTTCGACCAACAGCAACAACGACCGTTACTTTGTCGGTTACACACCGTATTACACGGCAGCGGTCTGGGTCGGCTACGACACGCCGACGCGCATCGTGGCGAGCGGCAACCCCGCGGCCACGCTGTGGAAGACGTTTATGAGCAAGGTCCACGCGGGCCTTCCGAACAAGGACTTTGAAGTCAGCAGCGCCGACATGGTCAGCGTGACCGTCTGCACGCAGACGGGACTTCTGGCCTCGTCCGGCTGTCCCTCGCAGACTGTCAAGGTCGCAAAGAACTATGCGCCCTCGCTGAGCTGCGACGGACACATCAGCGTAACCGTCTGCGCCGATTCCGGCATGCTCGCCTCCGACTACTGCCCGAATGTTACGACGGCCTATGTGCTCGATCTGAGCCAGCCGAACGTCAGCAGCGGCTGGGGCTACAAGCGCGAGCTTCTCACGACGCCGCTGAGCGCCGCGCTTCAGGCAACGTATCAGGCACAGCTCGAAGAAGGGCTCATTTCGTCGATCCCTGCAGGCGAACCGGTGCGCACGAACAGCGGCACAGTGCAGCTATACAGCGATCTGATGTACAGCGGCATGTGCACGACGCACACAACGCCGCTGGAGCCCACGCCGGACCCGGATGCACCGGATGACGGCAGCGGCACGACGCCGGGCGGTGATGCCACCACTGGCGGCGACAGCGGCACACAGACGCCGTCTGACAACACCGGCACGGCGGGAGACAGCGCATCCGGCGATGTCGGAGACAACGGCCAGTTCCTCAACTGGCTGCTCAACAACGGCGGCACAGGCCGGTAAAAAGCAATAAAAAAGAGAACGGTTTTCACCGTTCTCTTTTTTATGCGGCAGCTTCCGCTTTTGCGTTTCGAATCTGCGCGAACAGCAGCAGGAGGAAGGGAAAGAGCACCATCCCTGCCACGCCGAACGTGCAGTAGCCGAGGTACATCGCAAAAAGCGACGCGACCGGCGGCAGCCCCGCCTGCGCGGAGAGAAGCTTGGGCTCGAGCGTGTTGCGCGTGATGAGCGTGCAGAGGTAGAGCGCGAGGAGCACGATGGCCTTGGGCGGGAAGCCGAACAGCAGCGTGAAGACCGCCCACGGCACGAGCGCCGTGCCCGTGCCGAAGACCGGCAGCGCGTCGAGCAGTGTGATGAGAAAGGCGAGCAGCAGGGAATAGCTCTGGCGCATGAGGAGAAAGCCGATAAGAAGCTCTGAAAACGTGATGAGCGACAGCGTTGCCTGCGCGCGCAGCCACCGCGCAAGCGAGCGCATTACGCCGCCGCGAAAGAGCCGCAGCTTTGCCATCGCTTCTTCCGGCACGGCGTGTTCGAGTGCCGCGCAGAGCTCGGGGTACGACGCGGAGGTGAAGAAGATCGCAAGCACGCCCGTCGCGATGGCGAGCACGCCGCCCGGCAGCGCCGCGGCGGCAGAGCCGAGCCACGCCATCGCGCGCGAAGACAGCGAGCGCAGCAGGCTGTCCGCGTCCGTGACGGCCCTGAAAAGCTGCTCGTGCAGATAGCCGCTGAGCCATTCGGGACTCGACGCGCTGAACTGCTCCAATCGGGAGAGCAGATCGTCCGCTGCGGCGGGGATCGCGTCGAAAAACGCGGGCGCGGCGGCGAGCAGCGCGTTCGTCTGAGAAAGCAGCGTAGACCACAGGAGCGACAGCAGCCCGCCGAGCAGAAACAGCAGCGTCAGTGTCAGGATCAGCGCGGAAAAGCCACGTTGAAAGTGAAATTTCCGCCGCAGATACAAAACGACCGGTTCCAGCAGCGCCGCGACGAGCAGCGCGAGCAGAAACGGCAAACACCACGGCAGAACATAGCGAAAGCAGACATAAAAGAGAGATGCACCCATGAAAAGCGCGAGCGATAAAGTGAGGAAGCGTCTCAGCCGTTCTTCATTCAAATTTTGCAGACCTCCCACCGAAAAAAGTGTTGCAATATGCGTTAAGATATGCTAAAATCCTGCCATATAAAGACAGATGACCGCGAAGGAGAAACATTATGGCGCCTGCAACGAAATTTTATTTGGTCTCGTCAGAGGCCCTTCCGGAAATTTTTATCAAGGTGGCGGAGGCGAAGCGCATGCTCCAGTCCGGCGAGGTGCGCACCGCGGGCGACGCCGCCCGCACCGTCGGCATCAGCCGCAGCGCATTTTATAAGTACCGCGATGCGGTGCGCCCCTTCAACGACATGAAGACCGGCCGCATCATCACGTTCTACACGATGCTCAAGAACAACCCCGGCGTATTGTCCGACGTCCTTTCTATTTTTGCCGGTTCGGGCGCGAATATTCTGACCATCAACCAGAGTATTCCCACCAACGGCTGTGCCGCGGTGACGATCTCGGCCGAGACGTCCGAAATGCAGGAGTCGATCGAAGAGATGATGGCGCGGGCGCTCGCGCTTGAGGGCGTGGTGCGCTTCGATATCCTCGCGGCCTGAGTCACGCGGGCTTGTACAAGTTCATACGATGGATTGGCAGCGGCTGAGATGAGCGCTGTCAATCCATTTTTTGTTGGAAGTGGTTCTTATGAGCCTGATCGTACAGAAATTCGGCGGCAGCTCCGTGCGCGACTATGCGCATCTTCTGCGCATGGCGCGCATCGTCAAATCGCGGGTGGACGAAGGCGACGACGTGGTCGTCGTTCTCTCCGCGCAGGGCGACACGACGGACGGCCTGCTGCAAAAGGCAAAGGAGATCAGCGAGCGGCCTTCGCCGCGCGAGCTCGACATGCTGCTCTCCGCGGGCGAGCAGATGAGCGCCGCGCTCGGCGCGATGACGCTGCGGTCCATCGGCGTGGAGGCCGTTTCCCTCTGCGCATGGCAGATCCCCATCGAAACGGACGGTACACATGGGAACGCGGAGATCGAACTGATCGACACCGCGCGTATCCGGAAGGAGCTGGCCGAGGGCCACGTTGTGGTCGCGGCGGGCTTTCAGGGCGTCGACGAGCGGGGCGACGTCACGACGCTCGGACGCGGCGGCTCGGACACGAGTGCAGTGGCGCTCGCCGCGGCGCTGAAGGCCGCTGAGCTTGTCATCTACACAGACGTGGACGGGATATTTTCCTCTGACCCGCGCATCTGCAAGAACGCTGTGCGGCGCGAGGTGATCTCGTATGACGACATGCTGCTGCTCGCGCAGAAGGGCGCACAGGTGCTTCACGACCGCAGCGTGGCGCTCGCGCAGGCGGGCGGCGTGCCCATCACCGTGCGCTCGTGCAGGGAAGGCGGCGCGGGCAGCATCGTTTGCGAAACGGATGAAGACGCAAGCGTCGTCGGCGTGACGCAGAAAAAGAGCGGGCGGAGCCGCCTTGCGGCCATCACGGCGGTCGGCGGCGCGCTGCCGAGCATCGAGAAGGAGAAGATAGCCGTCACGGCGCTCGAACGGGCGGAGATCACCGTCTTCGCCGTTGCGGCGGGGGAGCGGTTCATGAGCTTTTACGTCCTGCGCGACGACGCAGAGCGCGCCCTGCAGCTCGTGCACGACGCGCTGATCGCCGCGAAAGAATGAAAAAAGACCCGTTGGAGCATCCAACGGGTCTTGCCTTTTGCAAGCTGCTTATTCTTCGGCGTAGCGCTTTTTCGCCTTTTCGATCTTGGTCGAATAGCGGTCCTCTTCAGAGAAGATGCAGCCGCAGTATTTCTGCATGTAGAGGCCCATCTCGCGCGCCTTGGCCTGCCCCTCGCGAAAACCGGGGCGGAAGTCACGGTAGTAGAATTCGACGCCGTACTTCTTGCCCATCGTCTCGCCCACGGCCTTTAAGAGCTCGTGGTTCTGATACGGAGAGATGAGCAGGGACGATGTGAACGCGTCATAGCCGTGGTCGGCGGCGTATTTGGCCGCCGTGCCGAGGCGGATGGTGTAGCAGTGCGCGCAGCGGTGGTCGATATCCGCACTCACGGCGCGGACAAAGTCGCGCAGGCCGTAATCCTCTAAAATATGCACTTCTACATGCTCTTTTTCCCCGTATTCGAGCAGCGTGCGGCGGCGCGCGTCATACTCCGTCCAGGGGTGAATGTTCGGGTTGAACCAGAGTGACGTGGGCTCGATCCCGTCGGCGCGCAGCGTGTCCACGCAGTAGACCGAGCAGGGGGCGCAGCAGGAGTGCAGCAGCAGTTTATCCATCAAAAAAGACCAGCTTTCCTTGTGTCGTTTCTGCCAGCATACCACAAGCGCGCGGCAAAGTCCACGGGAAAAGAAAATTAAGCGAATGGCGCAGGATCGTTCACGATTTATACATTGACTATTCAATCGAATGCGTAGTATAATACATTGATTATTATGAACAAGTATGCCCATGCGGCAAAGGAGAAAATGTATGTGGATCGCGGACGGTTGGGAAGATTATGAGCTGCTGGACTGCGGCGGCGGAGAAAAGCTCGAACGCTGGGGAAAGCAAATTCTGGTGCGGCCTGACCCTCAGGCGATCTGGGAGACGCCGCGCACGAACCGCGGCTGGCGCAACGCGCAGGGCCGCTATTACCGTTCGTCCTCGGGCGGCGGACATTGGGACAAGGAGAAGCTGCCCGAGAGCTGGACGGTAAATTACAAGGATCTCAAATTCCAGGTCAAGCCCATGAATTTTAAGCACACGGGCCTGTTCCCCGAGCAGGCCGTCAACTGGGATTTTGCGCGCGAGAAGATCAAAAACGCGGGCCGGCCCATCCGCGTGCTGAACCTCTTCGCCTACACCGGCGGCGCGACGGTCGCGTGTGCGGCGGCAGGCGCTCAGGTCTGCCACGTGGATGCGGCAAAGGGCATGGTCAACTGGGCGCGCGAGAACGCGCGTGTCAGCGGCCTTTCCGATGCGCCGGTGCGCTGGATCATCGACGACTGCGCGAAATTTGTCGAGCGTGAGATCCGCCGCGGCAAGGTGTATGACGCCATCATCATGGACCCGCCGAGCTACGGCCGCGGCCCCGGAGGAGAGGTCTGGAAGTTGGAGGACAATCTTTTCCCGTTCGTGAAGCTCTGCGCGCAGGTCTTATCGGACAAGCCGCTTTTTGTCATCATCAACTCGTATACGACGGGGCTCGCTCCCTCGGTGCTCGGCTACATGCTGCACCTGCTCGTTGCGGAAAAGTACGGCGGCAAGGTCACGTGGGACGAGCTGGGCCTGCCCGTGACGGAGACGGGGCTCGCGCTGCCCTGCGGCGCGACGGGCCGCTGGTTCTCGGAATAAAGGAACCCGCCGCTTTGCGGCGATGAATCCCCGAAAGGCTCTTTCGGGATAACGATTAAGGAACGCAACTTTTATGGAAATGATCAAGACCCAAGACCTGGCCTTCACCTATCCGGGCACGGAAGACCAGGTGAACACCCGCGCGCTGCGCGGGGTGGATGTGACCATCGAGCGCGGCAGCTTTGTCGTGATCCTCGGCCACAACGGCAGCGGAAAATCGACGCTTGCCAAGACCTTCAACGCAGTCCTGCTGCCAAGCGGCGGCAAGGTCTATGTCGAGGGCATGGACACGATGGACGAATCGCTCCTGCTTGAAATTCGCAGGCGCGTGGGCATGGTGTTCCAGAATCCGGACAACCAGATCGTGGCGAATGTCGTCGAAGAGGATGTCGCGTTCGCTCCCGAGAATTTGGGCGTGCCGAGCGCCGAGATCAGAAAGCGCGTGGACGACGCGCTCGAGGCCGTCGGCATGACGCAGTTTGTCAAGCACGCGCCGCACCTGCTCTCCGGCGGACAGAAGCAGCGCATCGCCATCGCGGGTGTGCTGGCGATGAAACCCGAGTGCATCGTGCTCGACGAGGCGACCGCCATGCTCGACCCCATCGGCCGGCGCGAGGTGCTTGCGGCCGTCGAAAAGCTCAACCGCGAGCAGGGCATCACGGTCGTTCTCATCACCCACCACATGAACGAAGCCGAGCACGCCGACCGCGTGATCGTGATGAACGACGGCCTTGTCGTCATGGACGGCAAGCCGCGCGAGGTCTTCACCCGCAAAAAGGAGCTGGAGGACATCGGCCTTGCCGTGCCGGACACGGTCTCGCTGCTCTTTTCCCTGCGCGAGGCGGGGATGGACGTCCCCGTGGACGCCATCACCGTAGAGGAATGCGCAGACGTCATTGCGAAAAATTTTACCTAAGAGGACTGTAACCTTGGAAGAGATCATTCGTGTAGAAAACCTGACGCACACCTACGGGGAGGGCACGCCGTTCTGCCGCAGTGCGGTGCAGGATATGTCGCTCGCGATCTATCGCGGCGAATTTTTGGGCATCATCGGCCACACGGGCAGCGGAAAGTCGACGCTGATCCAGCACTTGAACGGCCTGCTCAAGCCGACCTCCGGCCGGATACTTCTCGGTGGAGAGGACATCTGGTCGGACACGAAGAAAATTCGGGACGTAAGATTCCGCGTGGGCCTCGTGTTCCAGTATCCGGAATACCAGCTTTTTGAAGAGACTGTTTACCGCGATATCGCGTTCGGCCCGACGAACATGGGCTTATCCAAAGACGAGATCGACCGCCGCGTGCGTGAATCCGCGCACTTTGCGGGGCTTACCGACGATCTGCTGGAAAAATCGCCGTTCGCCCTCTCCGGCGGACAGAAGCGCCGCGTGGCCATCGCGGGCGTTATTGCGATGGAGCCCGAGGTGCTCGTGCTCGACGAGCCGAGCGCGGGCCTTGACCCGCAGGGCAGGGAAGAGCTGCTTTCAAACATCCGCGAATTCCACCGCGCGCGCGGCACGACCGTCGTGCTCGTGAGCCACAGCATGGAGGAGATCGCGAAAAACGTCGACCGCATCGTTGTCCTGTCGGACAGCCACGTGCTCATGAGCGGCACGCCGCGCGAGGTCTTCGCCCGCGGCGACGAGCTGATGACCGCGGGCCTCGACGTGCCGCAGGTCACGCGCGTCGCGATGGCGCTGCGCGATAAAGGCATTGCCATCAACCCCGCCGTTTACACCGTCGATGAGCTCAGCAAGGAGCTTGTCGCGCTCAAGAGAGGGGGCGGCAAAAAATGCTGAAGGATATCACGCTCGGCCAGTTTTTCCCGGGCGACACGCTCGCCCATAAGCTCGACCCGCGCACAAAGCTCCTCGTCACGGTGCTCTACGTCGTGGCGCTCTTTACGGCGAAGAGCTACATTGCCTACGGCGTTCTCATTCTGACGCTGATTGTCGCCGTGCGCATCTCGCGCGTGGGCGCGAAGGCGCTTTTCAAGGGATTAAAGCCGGTGCTGTTCATTATCGCGTTCACGGCGCTTTTGAACCTCTTTTACACCCCCGGCACGGAGCTGTGCCATTTTTGGATCTTCCGCATCACGATCGAGGGTGTGCGCGCCGCCATCACGATGATGCTGCGCATCACGCTTTTGATCATGGGAACGTTCCTGCTCACGTATACGACCTCTCCCATCCGCCTGACGGACGGTCTGGAGAGCCTGCTGGGCCCGCTCAAGAAGATCAAGGTCCCTGTGCATGAGCTCGCGATGATGATGTCGATCGCGCTTCGCTTCATCCCGACGCTCATCGAAGAGACGGATAAGATCATGTCCGCGCAGAAGGCGCGCGGCGCCGACTTTGAGACCGGAAGCCTTATGCAGCGCGCCAAGGCGCTCGTGCCGCTGCTTGTGCCGCTGTTTGTCAGCGCGTTCCGCCGCGCCGACGAACTGGCGACGGCCATGGAATGCCGCTGCTACCACGGCGACGAAGGCCGCACGAAGCTCAATGTGCTGCACTACCAGACGCGCGACTATCTGGTGCTCGGCTATTATGCCGTGCTCGTGGCCGCGGTCATCGTGCTGCGATAAGAAGAAAGGACGCTTTTATGCGAAACATCGCCCTCAAGCTCATGTATAACGGCACGGCCTATCACGGCTGGCAGGTGCAGAAGACGGTCTCAAGCGTCTGCGAGACGATGGAAAAGGGCCTCTCGAAGGTCTGCGGCGGGAACGTCAAGCTCGTCGGCTGCGGCCGCACGGACGCGGGCGTGCACGCCGAGCGCTACATCGCCAATTTCCATACCGAGTCGCGCATTCCGGTCGAGCGCCTGCCGTTTGCCATCAACACGCACACGCCGGAGGATATCGTCGTGCGCGAGGCGCTTGAGGTGGCGGAGGATTTCAACGCGATCCTCTCGTGTCAAAAAAAGGAATACACCTATCGTATCTATAATTCCCGCATCAAAAACCCGTTCTATGTCAATCGGGCGTACTTTTACCCCAAGCACCTCGACGAAGAGGTGATGGACCGCGCGGCGCGCGCCTTTGAGGGCACGCACGATTTCCGCGCCGTCCGCTCTGTCGGCACGGAGACGAAGACCACCGTGCGCACCGTGCACTACTGCCGCGTGTCGCGCTCGGGTGATCTCTTGGAGCTCAAGGTCTGCGCGGACGGGTTCCTGTATAACATGGTACGGGCGATCACCGGCACGGTGCTCTACGCCGCCGAGGGGAAGCTCACGCCAGAGGACATCCCCGAGATCCTGGCCTCCGGCGACCGCTCGCTCGCCGGCCCCACGGTGCCGCCGGGCGGACTGTACATGACGAGACTTTGGTATGAGGATGAACGGCTCAATGAATGATCTCAAAGAGGAAAAGGGAACACGCGAGGAGCTGAGGCGCTCGCAGGCGGCCCCGCGCCGCTCCGGCGGCGGGCTCAAGCGGGCGCTGATGGTGATTCTGGCGCTTGTGGTCGTGCTGGCCGTGGTCGTCGCCGCGGCGTGGAAGGACCTGAGCAGCCTTGACAGTGTGCGCCGCCTTTTCTCCTACAATAAGGTCACGCAGGATGAGCAGGGCAAGGTAGAGTTGTGTTCGTTCAGCAACGACCGCAGCAACACCTTTGCGCTGCTCGGCGACCATCTGATCGTCGCTTCGACGACGGGCGTGTCGATCTACAGCAGCAGCGGCAGCGTGGTGGACAGCATGAGTGTGAAGCTCACGAATCCCGCCATCGCTGTCGGCGGCCAGACCGCCGCGGTCTATGATATCGGCGGGCAGACGCTTCTTATTTACTCTGCAAGCGGCCTTGTGCGCGATATGAGCGGCGAGTGCAGCGGCAATATTTTGTCGGTCAGCGTCAATTCCTCGGACTATCTGGCGCTCAACGCCGAAAAGAGCGGCTACAAGTCCGCTGTTACGGTGTACGACGCTTCGGGCGAGAAGACGTTTGCCTTCAACTCCTCGGAGCACTATGTCATCGACGCGGTCGTCATGCGCGACTGCAAGCGCATGGCGGCGGTGACGCTCGGCGAGTCGGACGGCACATTCGCCGACACGGTGAGCATCTATTCCCTCGGCAGCGATAAGGCGGACTCGGTCAACACACTCACGGGCTCGCTCCTGCTATCGCTCGACAGCGTGGCCGGTACGCTCTCGTGCCTGACGGACGAGAGCTTGACGCTCTTTTCATCGGACGGTACGCTTTCCGGCAGCTATCGCTACGAATACCCGTATCTGCGCGGTTCGAGCATGGACGGCGACAACTACGCGGCGCTGCTGCTGAGCCGCTACCGCTCGGGCAGCACCATGAAGCTCGTGACTGTCTCGTCCGACGGTACAGAGATGGCAAGTCTCGACAGCAGTCAGGAGGTTCTGTCCATGTCCGCGGCGGGGAAGTATATCGCCGTGCTGTACAGCGACAGTCTGGTGCTCTACACGCCGCAGCTGCAGGAATACGCGCGGCTGGACGGCACGGAGTACGCGCGCTCTGTCATCATGCGCGAGGATGGTACGGCGGTGCTGATCGGCTCGTCGTCCGCCTGGCTTTATATTCCGTAATTACTGTAAAACGCTAAAAATGTTACAATTTATGACTTGAAAGGAGCGCGGGAAACGTGAATAATGGTCTTATGATCGATGCAGTCTTCGCGCTCGTGCTCATTTTAAGCGTCGTGTTCGGCGCCAAGCGGGGGCTGTTCCGCAGCTTTATGGCGCTGGCGGCGATCGTGCTCGCGCTGATCGGCGCGTCGCTCCTGACCGACGCTTTGACCGAGCCCGTGACCGACATGCTGATGCCGCGCCTTGAAAAGAGCGTGGAGGAGTGGTTTGATACCGAATCGCAGACACCGCAGGGGGATGTCCCGCAGATCGAGGGGGAGACCCCGGCGGAGAGCGACGCATCGGGTGAAACGCCAAACGGCGACGCCGCGCAGGACGCGGAAAACGTTTGGCAGGACGATTCGCCGCTCGCGGTGACAGGCCTTCTCAAAAAGCTGCTGCGCTTCGATTTCGACGGCGCGGTGCGTCAGTCGCTTCGAAATGCCGCGCGCGACGCAGCGCTTGCCGCCGTAAGGACGCTGCTCGGCAGCGTGGTGAGGACACTCGTGTTCGTGCTGTGTTTTTTGGTGCTCACGCTGCTGCTCCGCTTAGTGACGGGAGGCATTGACAAGGTGTTAGACTTGCCAGTGCTGAACGCGCTCAACACCATCGGCGGCGGCGCGCTGGGCCTGATCGAGGGCGCACTTTTGCTGTTTCTCGTCTGCGATGTCGCACCGAAGCTCGGCGTCAAGGCCTTTGCCGACTACGAGGGCACGTATGTGTTATCGTTTTTTATGAGTCATACTCCGCGCGGGCTTGTCGCCGCGCTGTTACCCTGATCTTTACCCCAAGGAGGAAATACTATGCAGCCGCAACTTTGTTCCAGATGTAAAAAGAATATCGCCGTTGTGTTCATCACCCGTCAGGAAAACGGGCAGAACGTCAACGAAGGACTTTGCCTCAAGTGCGCGAAAAATCTCGGACTGCCGCAGGTGGACGAGATGATGCGCCGCATGGGCATCACGGATGAGGACCTTGACAATATCTCCAATGAAATGATGGGCGCTTTCGGCGGCGCGGAAAACCTCGAAGGTCTGACCGACGCCGACGATCCGGACGCCGATAACGAGGACGAGGACGGCAAGACCGCCACGTTCCCGTTCCTGAGCCGCTTTTTCGGCGGAAATCCCGCTGCGAACGACGCACAAAATGGCAACGAGGCCGAGCAGACGCAGAGCCCGCGCAGCAACAAGAAGGTCGAAAAGGGGAGCAAGCACAAATTCCTCGACTCCTACTGCATCAATCTCTCCCAGCGCGCACGCGACGGCAAGCTCGACGCGGTCATCGGCCGCGAGGAGGAGATCGAACGCGTCATCCAGATTTTGAACCGCCGCCAGAAGAACAATCCCTGCCTGATCGGTGAGCCGGGCGTCGGCAAGACGGCCATTGCCGAGGGCCTCGCCCAGCGCATCGTCGCGGGCGACGTGCCCTTCAAGCTCAGAAGCAAGGAGGTCTATCTTCTTGACCTGACCGCGCTCGTCGCGGGCACGCAGTTCCGCGGCCAGTTCGAGAGCCGCATGAAGGGCCTCATCGAGGAGATCCGCAAGATGGGCAACGTCATCCTTGTCATCGACGAGGTGCACAACATCGTCGGCGCGGGCGACGCCGAGGGCAGCATGAACGCCGCCAACATCTTGAAGCCTGCGCTCTCCCGAGGCGAAATTCAGGTCATCGGCGCGACGACGTTCACCGAGTATCGCAAGCACATTGAAAAGGACACCGCGCTCGAGCGCCGCTTCCAGCCGGTCACGGTCAACGAGCCGAACATGGAGGACACGCTCAAAATTTTGAAGGGCATCGCCCACTACTACGAGCAGTTCCACGGCGTCAAAATTCCCGAGGGCATTCTGCGTCAGGCAGTGCTGCTGTCCGAGCGCTACATTACCGACCGTTTCCTGCCCGACAAGGCCATCGACCTCATCGACGAGGCATGCTCGGATCTGAACCTGCACGACAAGAACATCAACCGCCGCATGGAGCTGCGCCGCGAGATCGAGGATTACGACAAGGAGCGCGAGCTTTTGCAGGGCGCAGAAGAACCCGACTTCGAGCGGCTGGCTGAGCTCAAGAGCCTTACCATCAAGGCGCAGACCGAGCTCGACGAGCTCTGCGCGCAGGGTGACCCGCAGCTCACGATGGACAACCTCGCCCGCGTGATCGAGCTCTGGACGAAGATTCCCGCCTCGCGTATCCGTGAAGACGAGTTCCGCCGTCTGAGCGAGCTTGACAAGCGCTTAAAAGAGCACATCGTCGGTCAGGACGAGGCTGTCGAGGCTGTCGCCGCGGCGATACGCCGCAACCGCGTGGGCATCTCGCCCAAGCACAAGCCGGTGAGCTTCATCTTTGTCGGCCCCACGGGCGTCGGCAAGACCGAGCTTGTCAAGCAGCTGGCGCAGGACCTCTTCAATTCGCCCGACGCGCTGATCCGTTTCGACATGTCCGAGTTTATGGAAAAGCACTCGGTCTCCCGCATCGTCGGCTCGCCCCCGGGCTATGTCGGCTATGATGAAGCCGGCCAGCTGACCGAAAAGATTCGCCGCAAGCCCTACGCCGTCATCCTTTTCGACGAGATCGAAAAGGCGCATCCCGACGTGATGAACGTCCTGCTGCAAATTCTCGACGACGGCGAGATCACCGACTCCCACGGCCGCAAGGTCAACTTTGAAAACACCGTCATCGTGATGACGTCCAACGCGGGCAGCGAGCGCAAGGAGGGCACTGTCGGCTTCGGCCACACGGTGAACGAGCAGAACCGCGACCGCGCTATGAAGGCGCTCGGCGAGTTCCTGCGCCCCGAATTCCTGAACCGTGTGGACGAGGTCATCTGCTTCAACCGCCTTGACGAGAAGAACTTCGCCGGCATCGCCCGCATCATGCTCGATGAGCTGCAAAAGAGCCTTGAGGACAAGGGCCTGCACTTTACGTGGGACGAGGATGTTGAGGACTACCTCGTCAAGAAGTCCTACTCCGCGACCTACGGCGCGCGCAATCTGCGCCGCACCATTCAGAAAGAGCTCGAAGACGTCATGGCCGCGCAGATCATCGACTCCTACGAGCACCCCGTCACGCAGATCCATGCGTCGATGGAGGACGGCAAGCTCGTCGTCCGCAGCCTGTAAAAGAAAGGGGAGGGAGACCATGTTCCATCTGTTCCGCAAGGACATTGAAAAGCACTGCGCCTACTGCAAGAGCGGATCTGTCATCAACGAAGGGCAGGTCATCTGCTCCCGCCGCGGCGTGGTCGACTCTGCCGACCACTGCCGCCATTTCTGCTACGATCCGCTCAAGCGTGTGCCGCCCCGTCCCGCCACGCTGAACGACAAGTACACGTCCGAGGATTTTTCCCTGTAAGGCCGGGCAGCGCCCCGAACAATAAAGAAAGAAGGCCGATTCCCATGAACATTTCTCAGGTTTACGCAGTCTATTTCAGCGCCACCGGCAACACCAGAAAGGTGACCACCACGCTTGCAAATGCGCTTGCCGTCAGCTTCGACGTGCCGCTCGAGGTGCGCGATTTCACGCTGCCCGCCGCGCGCGAGGAAGCGTATGAGTTTGCCGAGGGCGACCTTGTCATCTTCGGTATGCCGACCTATGCGGGAAAGCTTCCAAATAAGCTGCTCGACTTTGTGAAGTCCGGCTTCCGCGGAAACGGCGCGCTCGCCGTGCCGGTCGTGACGTTCGGCAACCGCAGCTTCGACAATTCGCTTGCCGAGCTCTGCGCCTGCCTCGAAGGGGACGGCTTCCACACCATCGGCGCGGGCGCCTTTGCCTGCCGCCACGCCTTTACCGACGCGCTTGCCAACGGCAGACCCGATTCCGACGATATGGCGGAGCTTGCAAAGCTGGGCTCGGCGGTCGTGGGCCGCATCGTGCGGATGACCGAGTATCCCGCGCCCGTCACGGTCGACGGTGACGCCGACGCGCCGTATTACCGCCCTCTGGGCCTCGATGGCGAACCGAAGGTGTTTCTGAAAGCGAAGCCCAAGACCGACCTCGACAAGTGTATCCACTGCGGTGTGTGCGCCTCACTCTGCCCGATGGGCTCGATCAATCCCGATGATGTCACCGAGGTCGTGGGCGTGTGCATCAAATGCCACTCCTGCGTGCGCAACTGCCCGATGGGTGCGAAGTATTTCGACGATCCCGCGTTCCTCTCGCACCGCGCGATGCTCGAACGCGACTACACGCGCAGAGCGGAGGACAAGATCTTCACGGCGTAAGAAAGTACATAAAAAGGCTCTGTTTGGGAATCCCAAACGGAGCTTTTTTCATTCCTGAACGACGGAACGTTGCTGCCTTACAAACAAAATTTGGGAAAGGCGGGAAGCGGGGACAGCCACGCACGCATACGCTATGGAGAAAGCACCAATTTTGGGAGGGATCTTATGAAACCGGTGTACTTTTTCCTCGGCGCAAACAGCGAAGAGGGCTTTTTCTCGCTCTATGACCAGCTTTTGGGCGGTCGGCTCGACGATCTGATGATTCTGAAAGGCGGCCCGGGCTGCGGCAAGTCGACCTTCATGCGCCGCGTGGGCGCGGCGATGGAGCGCGCGGGCGAGCGCATCGTGTACATCAACTGCTCGGGTGACCCCGATTCGCTCGACGGCGCGATCTTTCTGGACCGTAACGCTGCTATCGTGGACGGTACCAGCCCGCATGTGCTCGAGCCGACCTATGCGGTCGCGAGCGAACGCTATGTCGATCTGACGCGTTTTTACGACATGGAGGCGACAAAAGCACGCCGCGCGGAGATTGTCGCGCTGAGCGACGAATATCGCGCACACTACCGCAGCGCCTATCGTGCACTGCGCGCGATGGGCGAGGTGGAGAGCGAGCGCCGCGTGGCAATGCACGCGCAGATGGATTTTTCGAAGCTCCGCCGCCGCACCGACGGCATTCTCGCACGCGAGCTGCGCGGCGAGGGAACCGGCAGCGGGCGCGTCGACCGCGCGTTTTTGGGCGGTGTGACGCATCGGGGCGAGATTTGCCGGTTCGACACCGTCGAAGCCCTCTGCCCACGCATCTATGCCATCATCGACAGTGCGGGGCTGGGAAACGAAATGCTTGAGACCGTCGTGCAGGCGGCACAGGCGAAGCATTTCGACATCATCGCCTGCCCGAATCCAGACCGGCCGCGGGAGCTCCATCACGTATTGATCCCGGAAAAAGGGCTGGCGTTTATCACAACGAACGCGCGCAACCCGTACGACGGGAAGCCCTACCGCCGACTGCGTCTCGACGCGATGGCGGAGGAGAAGCTCACGCGCGCGCAGAAGGCGAAGCTGCGCTTCACACGCCGCGTGGAGGCGTCGCTCTTAGACGAGGCAGTGAGCGCGCTGTCGAATGCCAAGAAGGCGCACGACGCGCTGGAATCCGCATATCATCCCTGCGTGGATTTCGAGGGGGGCACTGCGCTCGCAGAGAAAGAAATTAAAAGACTATTAATGCAATAGCGCTTTACAGATTCTTGCTGCCTGAAGGCAGCAATGGGATTCCCTGCGCGGCGCAGGGGGTGCGTTAAAGGGGGCCATTCTCTCACGTGAGAGAATGGCCCCCTTGGACCCCCAAGAGAACG
>ERZ791744.947-NODE-947-length-22547-cov-2.723057_pt1 | contig 22547 bp, 18 predicted proteins | sample MGYA00510039_ERZ791744 | MGnify/ENA primary metagenome ERZ791744 (study PRJEB30046, sample SAMN00791969) | human gut metagenome | study: EMG produced TPA metagenomics assembly of the A metagenome-wide association study of gut microbiota in type 2... | reverse complement strand
GATCTCCCAAATAATTACAATGTCGTCAAGAAAACTGAAAATAGAAATATCTGAATTTCCCGATGCCGAAATAACAGTGGGTAAAGAACGCATTGGATTATTTAAAAAGTGGCTTGGACAATGAATGTTTTTCGGGCGTTTTGTTTGCAATAGTCGGCAAGGTTGAGTAAATTTGTATTTTGTAAGCAACTCCTATAAATTAACTCGAAGAGTTGCTTCAATATAAACATAACTTAAGTCGCTGCTCAGGGAGCACACCAGGACTTTTGCATTATAATGAAGGGCCCGGCTTGTGCCGGGGCCTTATTGTACATATAACCCCACTTGCGATGAAAATCATTAATTCCCAGGGAATACAACAGATAGACAACGCCACTTGCGAGTCGCAACAGATCAGTTCGATCGAACTGATGGAACGCGCGGCCACAATGGTGAGCTGCGAGATCATATCACGTTTTCTGCCAAGCCAGCGTATCGTGGTCATAGCCGGACCCGGCAACAATGGCGGTGACGCTCTCGCCGTGGCCCGGATGCTGATCGAACAAGGGTATCGCCGCGTCGAGATTTTTCTCTTCAACGTCACGGGCAAACTGTCTCACGACTGCGACGAGGAGTGCAAGAGACTCATGACCATGGACGGCGTGGACTTCACTGAAATAACACACGCTTTCAATCCTCCCTATCTCGGCAAGAATGATGTGGTGGTCGACGGTCTTTTCGGCTCGGGACTCAACCAGCCCATGCAGGGCGGTTTCGTGGCCGTGGCCCGCTATATCAACGAATCGGGAGCATATGTCATATCGATAGATGTTCCCTCCGGACTATATGGCGACACCTCTCTGCTCGGCAACTGGGAAACTTCCGGCAACATAAATCCGCGTGATGTGGTGCACGCCAATCTCACGCTCGCCTTTCAGATTCCACGCCTCGCCTTTTTCTTCGCGGAGAATTATCCCGTGCTCGGCGAATGGAAACTTCTCGACATCGATCTCGACCAGCAGAAGATCTCGGACACCCAGACCAATTTCTATGTGATCGATGCGAAAAACATCGCTCCTCTGCTCCATAAACGTCTTCCTTTCACCGGCAAACGGGATTACGGCTCGGCCCTGGTTTTCGCAGGATCGACCGGCATGTTCGGCGCTGCCGTCATGTCGGCGCGTGCAGCGCTCAAAAGCGGCGCGGGACTTGTCACGGTGCACAGTGCCAAAAGAGGACTCGACATACTTCAGACCGCGGCCCCGGAAGCCATGTTCGAACCCGACCGCAACGAGCATTTCATAACCGACATGAAGATTCACCACAACCATCAGGCGGTGGCTGTGGGGCCGGGCATAGGCACACAGGATCCTACGGCCAACGCCCTGCAGAATCTGCTTCAGAACTGTCCGGCACCGTTGCTGCTCGACGCCGATGCGCTCAACTGCATCGCACAGCGGCCGTCAATGCTCTCGCTGCTCCCTCCGAAGACCATCATAACTCCACACATTGGAGAATTCGACCGCCTCTTCGGCGAACAGAAATCATCGGAAGAACGTCTCCGCATGGCCATAGAGATGTCGCGCCAATACAACATCATCATTGTGCTTAAAGGCCACTACACGGCTGTGGTGCGTCCCACAGGACGCGTATATTTCAACATGACGGGAAATCCCGGAATGGCCACCGCAGGTGCCGGCGATGTACTAACAGGTATAATAACGGCATTTCTCGCCCAAGGCTACAATCCGGAATATGCCACGGTGATCGGCGTCTATATACATGGTCTCGCCGGAGACATGGCAGCCGAAGATCTTGGCGAATTCGGGCTCACAGCCTCCGACATAGCCGATTACGCCGGACGGGCGATACACAGGATTCTTTCTTCACGCAAATAACGACCGATATGAAAGCATTACCCGCACTTATCATCGCGGCGGCATCGCTCGCCTGCTCTCTGCCCGCAATGCCGCAGCAGACCCGTATACTTACCGCCGACAAGCATAACGAGTATGGTCTCGTGTATTCGTTGCCTGTCACCTCACTCCGATTCGAAGTGACGGCCCGGCACACAGTAAACCATGCAGGTCCCTACTACCAGTATGCAAAAAAATACATTGGCACCGACCGTGTGATAAAGGAGGACTCAGAGCAGTGGGAAATTCTTTCGGTAAAGGCCGTACCATTCGGCACAGCCGATACGGAAAACCAGTACCTCATGCAACTGAAACCGGGAGCGGTGACATCCATATGCGTGGCCGACGACGGTATGCTTCTGGCCATCAACAAGGAGGTGCAGGCGCCCGTGCTGCCCGATCCGGCGGCGGATTCGGATCTTGAGAGCGAAGTTGGCATACGGGAATATCTGCAATATGTAAATGAAGATTTTCTTGCCTCGCAGTCTTCCGCAAAACAGGCACAGATGCTTTCCGAAAGCCTGATGGAGGTGCGCGACGCACGCGTATCGCTCACTCGCGGCACTGCGGAGACAATGCCTACCGACGGACGCCAGCTTGAGCTTATGCTCAATTCCCTCGCCCATCAGGAAGCTGCCATGACAGCCGCTTTCAGAGGCGCGACAGAGACACAGACCGTAACGCGTACATTCACTTTCACTCCCGCGAAGGATGGACGACAGATATTGTTCCGTATGTCGGATTTCGCAGGTTTCGTGGCGCCGGACGATTATTCGGGCGAACCTGTCTACATAAATGTAAAGACAACCCGTGAGCCGGAACTCCCCGTAGACGCCAAGGGCGAGGAGAAGAAAATCCCGAAAGACGCGGTAATGTACAACATTCCTGGCAGCGCCATGATAACGTTGTCACTTGCCGGAGAGACTCTCTGGAGCGGAGAAGTTGAATGCGCGCAACTCGGCATAACCTTCGGACTGCAGCCTACGCTTTTCAGCGATAGGAAAGCCAGATCTTTCGCCACGTTCAATCCTTCAAACGGAGCCCTCGTGCAGATAGGCGAGGTTAATGCCGAATGAATGGACGGATGACTCTGTCGCAGTTCCAGCAACTTGTCACGAACGCCATCAACAAGGAGTTCGCGCTCAAGAACGTCTGGGTACAGGCCGAGTTCTCGGACCTGCGCATAGTCGGCGGACACTGCTACATGGAGCTTATCGAGAAAGATTCGGCAGGCACGACCCGTGCGAAGATCCGCGCCATGATATGGAGCGGCACACTCTCCGCCCTGCGTCGTAAATTTTACGATGCCACAGGCCGCGACATCGCCTCGGGCATGAAGGTTCTGGTGCGTGGATCGGCGACCCACCACAGCATATACGGTCTCTCTTTCACAATAAGCGACATTGACCCTTCTTTCACTCTCGGCGATATGGAGCGTGTGCGCCGCGAGATTCTCGAACGCCTGACCCGCGAGGGTGTGATCGAAAAAAACAAGAGGCTGCAGCTCTCTCCCGCTCCGCAACGCATAGCGGTCATATCGGCCGAAGGCGCCGCCGGCTACGGCGATTTCATGAACCAGATAGCGGGAAATCCGGAGGGTTTCGCGATATACACTTTGCTTTTCCCCGCCACAATGCAGGGTGAACGTACGGCCGCCACTGTCATGGAGGCTCTTGATAAGGTAGAGATGACCGCCGCTACGGGCAAGTGGGATGCGGTAGCCATAATACGGGGAGGAGGGGCCACTACCGATATGAATGGATTCGACAATCTTGAACTGGCGCGAAGAGTGGCTACATTCCCTTTGCCGGTCATTGTCGGCATTGGTCATGAGCGTGACCGTACGGTCCTTGACGAGATAGCCTGCATACGCTGCAAGACCCCGACGGCCGTCGCCGCATTCATAGTCGACACGCTTCGTATGGCCTATACTGCCGCCTCGAATCTCGTGCAACGTATAGCAAGATATGGGACCGAGGCATTGCGTGGCGAACATCTCAGACTCGCAGGCCTGAGCCAGTCTCTCCCGGCACTCGCACGCAACCGCGTCATTCAGGAGAAAATGGAACTTTCGAGACTCTCGCAGTCTATTCCCGCACTGGTGCAGGGCCGCGTCGCACGTCAGAGAGTATGTCTCACCGACTATGCGGGTAAACTACAGCGCGGAGTCGATGCAAGAATCCATGCGGAGCAGAAACTGATAGCCCGTGCCGCATTGATGCTCGAAAACCGGAGCGGATCTCTGATACAGCGTGAAAGACTACGTCTGCAGCGACTCGATGATATGTTGCGGCTTCTGAGTCCGAACAATACCCTGCGGCGAGGTTACAGCATCACCCGAGTCAACGGCCATGCGGTCAGCGATGCATCAAAGATTTCTCCGGGCACAACAGTCGAGACCACTCTCGCCTCAGGTAAGATAATATCGATAAGCAAGTGATCGGATCAAACGATCCACTCACCCTACAGACAGACACATAACACATTGAATCATATGGAAACTCCCGAATCATACAAGGCCGCGATCGCCGAACTTGAGTCAATCCTCGCCAAGATGGAATCTGACCAATGCGACATAGACTCACTGTCGGCCTACACTGCACGCGCACTTGAACTGCTTAAATTCTGCAAGGACCGTCTCTTCAAGACGGACAAGGAAGTGGAGAAATGCCTCGAGGCACTCAAAGACACCCTCTCCGAGTGACATCCGTTACCAGTCGCGAAGATCATCGTCATCGAAATCATCATGGAAATGGAGGTCATCATGACCGAAATCGTCCATGAAAGAGTCGTCATGATGAAATCCGTATATATCGCTGTGGTCTTCAATTTCATCAAGGCGCTCCTGAAGTCGTTCAAGTTCTTCCTCCATTCTTTCATAGCGCCTCGGCGAGACTCCGTCCTCAAGCATTTTATCTTCAAGTTCAGCGATCTTATCCTCCAGTTCATCAATAGCCAGCTCATCGAATTCTTCCGATTCCGACATCAGGTAATCCATTCTGTCACGGGTCTGATTCAGATGATGGGGCTCAAAACCACGATAAGCGGCCGTCGATATTCCATTATCGGCCTGACGTGCATCTCCCCTGAAAATTTTTCTAAATATTCTGAACAGCAGAAGATCTTCCACAAAACTCCAGATTGACATAGGCGGATGTTTAGTTACAAATTTCAATATATTTGCTGCAAATTTAATATTTTTCTTTAAAATCACACTTTACGGTTGCAAAATAATTAAAAAAGAGAACAACCGTTATGCGATTGTCCTCTTTTTTTAATAGATCATGAAGAGTCTTACTCCCAGTCATCTGTATCGAAACCGCCAAGCTGGCCGCCGGGAGTGAAACATTTTCCATCCACGAACACACCCGCACGGCTTGCTATATCTTCATATATGATGACAGGCGTCTCAAGTTTATTACCATCGGTTCCGTCATATTCCACTTCTTCTCCAAGCAGAAGATAGCCGGGACGCGCTTCTCCTTTATAATAATGCTGGTCAGTGAAACTGCGTCCGTCATTAGAGACGGTCCTTACATAATTAAATGCCATTACTCCACCATTATGCTTCCAGAACGACCAGCCTTCCGTAATCTCTCCTCCGGTCACGGTCTCGATGTTGAGAAGAAACGGTTCGTCCGGTTCTGCATCTGCCAGTTCGGGCGACTCAAGCGGATATTGCGCCTCATTGATTTTCATTGCATCGACATATCCTTCGGCTCCGGTGGCAATATTGCGTACTTTCACATATGCGGCGCCGGCGTCACCACTTAATTCCACTATATCGCCATACTTGAGATCTCCTGTTTTGGAAGCTTTGTCCTGAGGAGCAGAAAGAAGGGGGGCTCCTTCATAGCCTATATTTCCATATACAGGTTCTTTTGCATTGGATGTACATGACATCGTGATCACAGCCGCGCAGATGGCGATAGATGAAATAATTGATTTTAACATTTTCATATGATTTTAGGTATTCAACGTTTATACTGCTATGGTCTATGGTCGAAAATCTGATCTAAAGCAACCGGTCGTCCTGACAAACGGACAGACTATTTCCGAATAACCCCACAAATATAGACATTTATTTGAAATTACCCAACTTTCCGCCTCCGCCACCCTCTTATTATTTCTTTATTATGATAAATTCCACCTTTTGAAGACCCTTTTTATGGACGTTGGCAAGAATAAGCGCATAGCTGACCTTCTCGCCTGAGTTCATGGAGCGGATGCATGTAAACTCGTCTTCCGGAACGACATTTTTGAACATGGGACCGGATGTCTCGTTACGTACCAGACGAATTTTGTCGGTAAAGGGAGAGAGGACATACGAGTAAGTTGCCTGATAAGGCACACTATGGAATTTCACCCAGTTCGGGTCTTTATGATCAAGAATATTCACCATCCATATACGCGCCTTGTCGTAAGAGGGTAACGGCGAAACTTTGTCATACTCAAGCTTACTATCTATTTTACCTTCATCATCAACTACAATAGCGCTACCTACGCCATACTTTTCGAAAGGACACAAGTCATAGTATTCAATGTCGGCTTCCGTCGTTATTTCCTTGTCGAACGGAAGTTCAGGCTCTTCTACAAATCGGTCGGCAATAATTTTGACGAGTGAATACGTGCGGTCGGAAGCATCGGCGGGTGGATTGGCGAGGATAGTACGCTTCACCGAGAGGTAATACTCGTGACCACGCTCGTATGTAAAACCTTCGATTTCATTAAAAGGGAGTTGCAGTGTTTCGCCGGGGAAATCCTCCGACTCAACGAGCATGCATTCTATGGGATGCTCCAATTTGTCATCGAACAAGTCGTACATGATACCTGTTTCAGACAACACCTGCATCCTGATTTCTTTGACTGAATCTTTTGGCTCATTATCATCGCTGCAAGCAGTCAGCGCTGCCACGGCGAGGAATGCCATAAACAGCATTCTGAGAAAGTTTTTATTCTTCATTCTTTTTAATCAGTTTAAACAATCTCATAGAGATTAAAAAAACAAAAAAGGTCGGCGCTGAGGGCGTCGACCTTTTTATGATGTCTGGGAAAAGATTACTCAGCTTTGCCTTCACTGCCGAGAACGGCGATGATTTTGTGCTTGTAGAGCTTCTCCATCTCGTCGCGGGCCGGACCGAGATATTTGCGGGGATCGAACTCTGCGGGCTTCTCGTTGAAGACCTTACGCACAGCGGCTGTCATGGCCAGACGGCTGTCTGAGTCGATATTGATCTTGCATACATCCATCTTCGCTGCCTTGCGGAGCTCTTCCTCGGGAATACCGATTGCATCGGGAAGTTTGCCGCCATTGGCATTGATGATGTCGACATACTCCTGAGGAACTGAAGAAGAACCGTGGAGCACGATGGGGAAACCGGGAAGCTTTGCCTCTACTGCCTCAAGCACGTTGAATGCCAAGGGAGGAGGTACGAGACGACCGGTCTTGGGGTCACGTGTGCACTGTTCGGGAGTAAACTTGTATGCACCGTGTGAAGTACCGATAGAGATGGCGAGGCTGTCGCAACCTGTACGTGTCACGAAGTCTACAACCTCCTCAGGATCGGTGTATGTGTGATGGTCAGAAGAAACCTCATCCTCTACACCTGCGAGCACGCCGAGCTCACCCTCTACAGTCACACCGTACTGATGAGCGTACTCACATACTTTCTTGGTGAGTGCCACATTCTCCTCATAGGGAAGGTGACTGCCGTCGATCATTACAGATGAGAAGCCATTGTCGATACAGTCCTTGCAAAGCTCGAATGAATCGCCATGGTCAAGGTGAAGAACGATTTGGGGATGCTCCCAGCCGAGAGACTTGGCATACTCTACGGCACCCTGGGCCATGTAACGGAGGAGGATAGGATTGGCATAGTTACGCGCACCTTTCGACACCTGAAGGATAACGGGAGACTTTGTGTCTGACGCAGCCTTGATGATAGCCTGGAGCTGCTCCATGTTGTTGAAGTTGAACGCAGGGATGGCATAACCGCCATGTACTGCCTTTGCGAACATCTCTTTAGTGTTCACAAGACCTAAGTTTTTATAATCTACCATGTCTTTTTTAATAAATTATGGGTTTTTCTAATAAAAGTCTTTACCGGAATATTCTGTTTTCTAAACGTTTGCGGCACGGTTATGTTTTATGGATCCGCCTCGGCAAACGCATTGTTTCACATGTTTTCAGAATCTTTTGCAAATATAGAAAATTTTCCGCAATCACACAAACAAAAAACCGACTGCATGTGCTTGTCTGATGCCGCATCACCGCCACATATAGTACGCTCCCCGCCCTCCGGCAACGGTATAGATGTAAATGAATCCCAACAGTTTTCTTCTGAACCATGAACGGCCCGGTCGCCCGATCGCACTCTCAAGTAGTCTATGGCCCAGTTCAGTCTTCTTTTCGCGCCGATAATGCGCGGCAAGAATCACTCTGCGGTAATCAAGCATGTCAGTCAGAACGCCGTCCGGATCCGAACCGGAAATATTTTTTTCCATGATATCCAACGTATTCTCCCAATCCCCGGCACGTTCACAGAAACTACTGCCGGTGATGGAATTACGCTGGGCATTGATTCTGACAAGCAGTTCCGGCAGAGCGACCGTGGAGGGTGACGCGAGCGCTATCCTTACACCCAGTTCCCAATCATTCCAGACCGGGGCATCTTCCTCCCAGCCTCCAATCTTGCGTATAAAATCAGTACGGGCCATGTAAATCTGTGTGGCAAGCATCGAATTGTAAAACTGGCGGCGTACAAGATCATCTTCATGAAAAGGTTTCATTGTCCGCGTTCCATCAAGACCGACAAGCTCGGCTTTCCAGTAGACCAGATCGGCACTTCCTATCGAATTCACGGCTTTTTCCACAAGAGGCGGCATCATCTCGTCATCGGAATCGAAGAAGATCACATGCTCGCCGTCCACTTCCCTGAGTCCCCGGTTACGTGCCGCCGAAGCTCCGGGTTTTGATTCCGAAAGGAGTGTCATCCGCAAAGCCTCATCATGTTCATGCGCGGCGATCCATCGTGACACGACGCCGGCAGAGCCGTCGGTGGAATTATTGTCCACCACTATCAGATGCAACGGGCGCCAGGTCTGTGCGGCCACACTATCGAGCGTACGGCATACGATATCAGCCCTGTTATATACAGGAACCACTATGCTGACTTCCTCTCTTTCCATGCTGTCAGATCAATCCCTCGGGCATTATGCCGAACGTAAACCGGATGATTCTTCTATATTCTTCTCCGGGTCTTAATGTCTGCGACGGGAATTCGGGTCTGTTGGGAGCATCAGGAAAGCCCTGCATCTCCACCGCGACTCCGTCGTAGTCATTATAGCTCCTGCCAAAACGGTTAAGCGGAGAGCCGCAAAGCCAGTTGCCGGTATAGATCTGTACCCCGGGCTGGTCAGAATCCACAGTCATCATACGCCCGCTCTCGCGTGCGCATATCACAACCGCATCCTTGCTCATGCATCCCGGACGCCAGCCGTCGATAGCCCAGCAATTGTCATAACCTTTGCCATAGCGCAGTGCGGGAAAATCCTTTTCAATATCTCTGCCCAATTGTTTGAATTCTCTGAAGTCCATGGGAGTATCGGTCACATCTTCAAATTCCCCTGTCGGAACAAGCGAATCATCCGTGGGAAGCCATGCCGATGCTTTCATACGCATCTCGTGTCCCAGCGCGGTGCCGGAGCCGTCACCGTTAAGATTCCAGTAGGCATGGTTTGTAAGATTGACCACGGTCTCCGCATCCGTCTCCGCATAAAATTCAAGAGTAAGTTCATGATCGTCATTCCAGCGATATATGGCCTGAACACTGAGATTACCGGGATAATTCTCCTCTCCGGCAGCGGATTGATAGGAAAACTCCACTCCCCCGTCAAGTTCCTTCAATCTCCATATATGATTCTGAAAGCCTTCCGGACCTCCATGCAGATGGTTTAGGCCGCAATTTACCGCAAGCTGATACTTTCTGCCTCCTACTTCCAGACGTCCGCCGGCTATGCGGTTCGCATAACGTCCCGGGCATTTTCCAAGACAAGGGCCGTCTGCAATATAATCGAGGGGATCGGCATATGCCAGAGCCACATTGTCGATCTTGCCTTTACGGTCCGGCACTCCGACGCCGATAATCCCGGCTCCGAGCGAGGAAAGTTCAACCCATGCGCCCGAGGCTTTCTCAATTCTGATGACTGTGATATCTCCTATGGGTGAAGATACTGTTCTTTTTGACTGCTTCATATGAATTTAACGCTTCTCTTCTGAAATTCTTGCATATGGCCATGCAAAAAGCCGCAACCCGCATACACGGCTTCAACTTTAGCCTATGATTACGTTTTTTAAACGCCTGAAGAATAGTTTTATGCCCCGAACTTCGAGAAGTCCGCATTAAGCATGTCGCCTGTCTCCATGAATGCCTCGTGAAGAGCGAAAGCGGCGGGAAGATGATGCGGAGTGTGACCGCCGCACTTGGAGGCAAGCTTCAGATAATCCCACATCAGTTCCTTGTACATCGGATGAACGCAATTCTCGATGATTGTTTCCGCACGCTGACGCGGGTCTTTGCCGCGGAGATCGGCCACGCCCTGTTCTGTGGCGAGGATCTTGACTGAATGTTCGCTGTGGTCGAGATGCGACACCATCGGCACGAAAGTCGAGATCTTGCCCCCCTTCTGGATTGAAGGACAGGAGAAAATAGAAAGATATGCGTTGCGGCTGAAGTCGGCCGAACCGCCGATACCGTTCATCATCTTGGTGCCGAGTACGTGAGTGGAGTTCACATTTCCGAAGATGTCGGCCTCAAGAGCGGTATTCATGGCTATCAGGCCAAGACGACGCACCACTTCGGGATGATTCGAGATCTCGCCCGGACGCATCACCACCTTGTCACGGAAGAAATCTATATTCTCCATGAAACGCAGCATCGCGTCATCGCTGAATGTCAGCGCGCATGTCGAGGCAAACTTACATTTGCCCTCTTCCATGAGCTTCATGACAGCATCCTGAATCACCTCTGTGTACATCTCGAAGCGTGGAATCTCCGGATTCTCGCCGAGACCATAGAGCACAGCGTTGGCAACGTTGCCGACACCGGACTGGATAGGCAGGAATTCCTTGGGAATCTTGCCGTTGCGAAGCTCGGCAGCAAGGAAGTCACATATATTCTGACCTATACGCGAAGTAAGCTCATCGGGCGCCGTAAAGGGCGCTATGCTTTCAGAAGCGTTCGACGGCACGACACCGATTATCTTTTTCGGATCTATCTTGAGGATCGGAGAGCCGATACGGTCGTTCGGTTTGTAGATGGGGATCTCTCTGCGGTGAGGAGGATCCAGCGGAATATAATTGTCGTGGAATCCGCGGAAAGAGTTGTGATAATAACTGCTGTACTCGATGATCACCTTCTTTGCCATCTGGGCGACGGTGGGAGCCATGCCGAGACCCGCACCGAGAATGACCTCGCCGTTGGGACTCATCTCCGTAGCCTCTATGACCGCTACATCGATGTCTCCGTAGAAGCCATAGCGCAGATCCTGCGAAAGATGGCTCAGATGAAGATCCGAGTAATGGATGCCGTCGCCGTTGACGAGTTTGCGACAGTCCTTGTGGCTCTGATAAGGCACGCGCATCCCTATCGCGTCTGCCCTTGACAACTCGCCGTCGACATGATCGTTGGTCGATGCTCCTGTGAAAAGATTAATTTTAAATGGTTCGCCTTTTTCATGGAGGGCCTTCGCTTTTTCTGCCAAGGCCACCGTTACTACTTTTGGCGTTCCGGAGGCTGTGAAGCCGGACAAACCGACATTATCGCCATTTTTTATCACACTGGCGGCCTCTTCTGCTGAAATAAATGGAATGCTCATTTGTAACGTTTAGATTTAAATGGTAATTTTGCACAAATTTAATCATTTTATGCACCACCAACTAACGATGGAACCATTTTTTTTACCCGATAACGGAAAAAAATGCACATTTTCCAAAAAAGTGCGCATCGAGACCTATGGATGCCAGATGAATGTGGCTGATTCGGAGGTCGTGGCGGCGATGATGGCCCTGGCGGGCTATGAGCCAACTGACAATGACAACGAGGCGGCAGCCGTGCTTCTCAACACGTGTTCTATCCGAGACAACGCAGAGCAGAAGATATATTCACGCCTCGCCTACTGGAACGCCTTGCGGCGCAAATCGGGAAGAAACGTGATAATAGGCGTCATCGGCTGCATGGCCGAGCGTCTCAAGAATGAACTGATCGAAAAACATGGTGTCGATCTGGTCGCAGGTCCTGACGCCTATATGGATCTTCCGGATCTTGTGGCCGCCGCCGAGACCGGCAACCCGGCGATCAATATTGAGCTGTCCACTTCCGAAACTTATCGTGACGTTGTGCCCCGCCGCCTCGGTGGCTCCGGTGCTGTGGGAGGATTCATCTCTATAATGCGGGGCTGCAATAATTTCTGCTCCTACTGTATTGTTCCATATACTCGCGGACGTGAACGTTCGCGGGAACCACGCAGCATCCTGCGCGAACTGGAAGACCTGCGCAAACGTGGTTTCAGGGAGGCGACTCTTCTCGGCCAGAATGTCAACAGCTATTCCTACTCTGATCCGGACACCGGAGAGACCGTGGACTTCCCCGCGCTTCTCGCCATGGCGGCCCAGGCCGCTCCCGACATGAGAATCCGCTTCACCACCTCCCATCCCAAGGATATGAGCGACCGCACTCTCGAAACGATAGCCCGATATCCCAATCTCGCCCGGCACATACATCTTCCGGTGCAAAGCGGCTCCGATTCCGTCCTTAAGAACATGAACCGCAAGTACACACGCGAATGGTATCTCGACCGCGTAGCCGCCATACGGCGCATTCTGCCCGACGCGGGACTGTCGACCGATATGTTCACCGGATTCTATAACGAGTCTGAAGAGGATTTTCAGGAAACGCTGTCATTGATGAGAGAGGCTGCTTTCGATTCGGCCTTCATGTTCAAATATTCGGAACGTCCCGGCACACTCGCCTCGCGCGAAATGAAAGACAACGTGCCTGAGGAGGTGAAGATCGACCGGCTGAACCGTATGATCGCGCTCCAGAATGAACTTTCTCTCGAAAGCAACCGCCGTGACATTGGAAAGGAGTTCGAAGTGCTTGTCGAGGGCCCGAGCAAAAGAAATGCTGAGGAATATTGCGGCCGCACATCGCAGAACAAGTTCGTAGTCTTTCCGCGTGGCAACGTTAAAGCTGGAGATTTTATCCGCGTCCGTATCACCGACGCATCTTCCGCCACACTGCACGGTGTGCAGATCTGATTATCGGTCAGCTCCGGCGGCATCAGTCGGGTAACGTCTCCAGCCAGTCGGAATCCGGTTGTTCCTCCTTTTTCGGGACATCGGCGACCCGGGATTGCCTTGATTGGGAACGACGGATATCAGTATCCATATTTATCACAGCCAATTCTCCGGCTTCCGGATTTTTTTCTCCGGAAGCCTTTTTCATATCCTCTATGATAGATCTTAGTCTTGAGATACGCAGTTCGTAGCGGCGTTTCATTTCTTCAGCTTTGCTGAGGACGGCATCGAATTGTCTGATCTGTTCTTCTGTGGTCATACGGTCGGCAAGTTCCTTGTCCGCATCCTCAAGTCTCTCACGCAACGAATCAATTTCTCTCTCGAGCCTGTTGTTTTCTTCCGCCAATGCGGCGTTGGCTTCGGTCTGGGCGGCGCCGGAAGCCGCCAGTTTCTCGAAATCGGCCTGCAGTCCGGACAATCGCGTACGAAGCGTGCCGCATTCCGAAGCCAGGGCCTCCTGTTCTTCTTCGCGCGCTTCCATGACCCTTCGGGTGATCCGGGGGTGCAACCATATTTTCCATGAGGAAAAAGCCACGTTCAGCTCTTTGATTTGAATACTATGCCTTTCGATTTCCGGCCGTTTACGGCAATGGTCAGCGGCTCTTCGAATCTTATTATCCTTAGATGGGCGGTCTCTTCCTCGACCGGTAGTGATTCAATATATTCCATGTCGATGAAGCCGTTGCCGCCACGAGGATCGATTGTAAAATAACCCGTGCCGAAAGAGGTAAGATTCTGAAAGAAATGCGTGCCTTGCGACGGTTCTATTCTGAATCCAGGCAACGCCGATTCAGCTATGACCCTCGCGCCGGAAATCTGGGCCCAGCGCACGGGAATGCCCAGCGAAGGATCCGACGTACCCCAGCGACCCGGACCGATCAGAATATAAGGTTCTCCGGCTGCGGAGAATTTTTCGTTTATTCTGCCCACTTCCTCGGCAATGTCGCGCGTGCGCAACGTATTGAATGTATCGGGCCTCACATATACAAGATAACGCACGCCGTCCATCATGCCGTGGCCCAGAGCGGCATCCGATCGCATCAGCACTTCCTCGTCCGGGACTTCGGTAATAGAATCGTCAAGCATTTCTTTCTGATCCACGATGGGACGTATCTGCAGCCAGTAGACGACTCCTTTGCGTCCGTCTTCAGTAGGCTTGGGGAATATGTTGCCGGCAAATTCAATCTCTACCGGACGCCCCATCTCGTATTGCCCCGTGCTGAGCATGAACTCGGTTATCTTCGCAAGCGGGAAGACTCCGTGTCTAAGCACATTGGCAAATGTAACCACTTTCCGCCCCGGTCCGAATTCATTGTCACGGATCAGACGGTCGTTGAAGTCGAATGTCGAGACAAGATATTTCAGGGAACCTGTCTTAAAGGCGTCGGCCACCGGGATACGCACGATGTTGAATGTATCCTGGGTCGTGAATCGGCAATTTTTCTGATCAGTGCCGAGCGGCAGCGCATTGAGATAAGTCTGCGTGTCGCGCAATGCCAGCTCAAGCGTGGAAGTCTGGAGCACCTTGTCGGGATGTGCGGGAGAAAAACGCAGGGCTCTTCCTCCGTCCACTATATATGAACCGAGACCGGCTGCGACTTCGACAACTCCCTCGTCGCTTTTTTCATCGCCTACCGGATAATAGTTCAGTGACCGTCCAACCCCGGAAAAACCGGGATAATAGAAACCGCCATAATCCTCGCCGGCCACTCCCTGAAGGATTACCGCCATTTTCTCCTGATCGATCACATTGCTTGTGGCGTTCATGTAGGCTTTCGAATCCTTATAGAATACTGAAGCGTAGACTGCCTTGACAGCGTCGCAAAGCATATTTACACGCGCCTCAGCATCTTCGCCGTACGGCACCATATAGGTGCTGTATATGCCGGCGAATGGCTGGTAATGCGAATCCTCGATAAGCGAGGAACTGCGCACGGCGAGCGGGCGCTTCACGACATTGAAGAATGCCTGAAGGTCAGAACGGACCTCCTCGGGAAATTCCGCTTCCAGGAAATGTCGTAATATCTCTTCGTCCGGCACATCGGAAAGAGCCAGAGGATAAAGATTGTTACGATCCATGAAATCATCGAATATGTCGGTGCATATCACCAGCGTATGCGGTATGGTGATCTGCACTCCGTCAAAATCCTCGCATACGGGATGCCGCTTTATGATCTGATCAATAAAAGCCAGACCACGCCCCTTTCCGCCCATTGACCCCTGGCCGATACGGGCGAAATTGCTGTAATCGTCATAAAGATCCTTATGGAACACTGCCACCACGCCGCGGTTCTTCATGCGTCGGTAACGCACTATACACTCGAACACGAGACGGCGCACCTTGGGAGCGTCCTCGATATCGATAAACTCGAATGTCCGCAGGAAATCCGCTATGGGAAACAATGCCCTGGAATAAAGCCAGCGGCTTATGCAGTTAGTGCTGCAGTAATAATGCAACAGATCGTCCGGGATCTCGAATATCTTGTGCTGGAGATCCTTGAGATTCGTGATGCGCATAAGTTCACGCCCGTTGCCGGGATATTTGACGATGAAATCGCCGAATCCGAACATATGTGACACGGCCTTGCGCAGATCGATCGGGAGGGTCTTGGAATTCTTGTCAAGAAACACGTAGCCTGCTTCTTCGGCACGTTTCCTGTTATCGGTCTCGGCGCTCTCCATTATCACAGGCGCGTAAGGGCGGCGCCGGTGCAGATACTCGGCGAGAGCCATTCCCGCATCGGGATCTTTCTCTCCGTTACGCGGGAAACGTCCGTCTGTGACGAGACCCATGATATTGTCGCCGTAGCGGTCTATGAGCGCTGTGGCCTCCTCATAGTCGCGCGCCACAAGCACCTTGCTCCGGCCTCGCATTCTGAGCATGGCCTCATGCTCGTTCAAGGCCTCGGTCGAGAATACCATTGACTGCTTGAGGAGGAACTTGAACAGATAGGGAAGGATGGAGCTGTTGAATCTGATAGAGTCCTCTACGAAAAGAATGGCCTGAATACCGATCTCGTTCAGATCATGGTCGGCGTTCATCTTGTCTTCGAGCAGTTTGATGATGGCGACTATAAGATCCACGTTGCCGAGCCATGAGAATACATAGTCCACTCCGCGCAAGTCCTCGTTTGCGATACGCCGCCGCACTTCATTGCTGAAAGGCGTCAGCACCACAAAGGGAATATCAGGATAAAGCTCGTCTATCTTCACCGCCTCACGGAAAGTCTCGCTTATGTCGACTCCCGGCATGGCTATGATCAGATCATAATGTTTGGACGCCAGTTCGGCATGGGCTTCATCGTAATTTGCGACTTTCGTGAAACGCGGCGCGGAAGTCAGATTCAATGCCACATATTCATTATAGACCTGTTCCTCTACACGTCCGTCCTCTTCAAGGATAAAGGCATCATAAGGAGTGGCGATAAGAAGTATATTGAAAATACGTTTCTGCATCAGATCCTGAAAGGCCGTATCTTTAAGATAAAGCCGGCTGAGCATTGTGTCGTTTACATTTTTCATCTTTGCGCCTCCCTCCTATGTCTTGTCGCGTATATGATTCTCAGTCGCGGCCCACTTTGCCTTCCTCTTTCATCTTGGCGAGGAATGCGTCGAGAGCTCCCGTCATCGATTTGTGCTCCGAATTGGGAGCGGCTATATCGACACGGAGATCCGCGTCCTCTATCGCCTTGACTGCGGTAGGTCCGAACGCGCCGAGATAAATGTGCTCTTTATCCTGCTTGAAGTCAGGGAAATTCTTCTTAAGTGACTCGATACCGGCAGGGCTGAAGAAAATCAGCACATCGTAATCAAGATTTTCTCCGGGCTGGAAATCGTTGCTGACAGTACGGAACATCACTACTTTGGTCACATCGAGATTGTGCGCCTCAAGCACGGACAAGTCCTCCTTGTGTACATCCGACACGGGGAAAAGAAGTTTCTCCTTGTTGTTTTTGTCAAGAGATGCCAGAAGAGCCTGGTCATTAAGTTTTCCTGTCGCTCCGAAAGATATCTTGCGCTTGCGGTATACAATATATTTCTGCAGATAAAGGGCAATCGATTCTGTCGTGCAGAAATAACGCATCGTATCGGGAATCTTGACTCTCATCTCTTCACAGAGACGGAAGAAATTGTCGATCGCGGCACGCGATGTAAAGATGACGCCTGTGAATTCGGCAAGATTCACCTTGGCCTGGCGGAATTCCTTGGCTGTCAGCCCTTCTGTCTTTATAAAGGGACGGAACACCATCTCTACATCATATTTCTTAGCGATATCATAATACGGAGACTTATCTCCGGCCGGTTTAGGTTGAGAAACAAGTATCTTCTTAATTTTCATGTGTTTCCTAATTTTTAGCTATGCCATATTTCACATCCATCGGATGCATGCCGCCACTGCGGCCACATAGGTCAATATGAGGGGTACAATTTCTAAACTGCAAAGGTAGTACAAAAAAAGCAACCACGACGAAATTTGAGTGAAAAAAATGCGAAATCCTTTGTAAAGGAACACGATTTTTCCAAAAACAAACACGGCGGCGGCTATTATAAGTAAAGTCCGGTTCCAGGCCGGATAAGTAAGCGTAAGGAGAGCGACAGGAAAGAGTACAAGCGTCTCCAGACCATAAGCGGCGGCGGCTCCTTTTACCCACATCTGTGTCTGGCGCCGCTCGGCAAATACATTTCCTATCACCCAATATGCTATTGTCATTGCCAGAAGGTAGACGGCGGCTACTCCAGAACATATCGCTATACCCATCGCCGGTTTGTCCGGGATCTTGAAACTCATGGTATCCGCTCCGGGCGAAAAGGTGCGTATGACTGTCCACAGCAATACGCCGGCACATGCCACCCACATTATGTTGAGAAGGACAAGCAGCGACGTCTCCTTGACCGTGTCGTCGAATGCGTTGGGACGCATCCGAGTACTTGTGAGGTCCGACATCAATGCTTTCATATAACGGGAGTTTCCCTTGAATTTGATTGCCACCACACAAAACAGCAGGGCCAGTCCCAGATACACCCACGACATCGGGCTCCAGTGCATCTTCGGCAGGTGTGTCTCTTTTCCTAAAAATTCTTTCGCCGGATTGATCAGAATTATTCCTTCCTTCACTTCCCCCGGCACAGGTAGGGAGAGTTGCACGCTGTCTGCGGCTACACTGTCAGCCGGCTCCACATTCTTTTCTGCAGTCTGACCCGACACATCATTCTCCTCTCCGGTATATGGATAGGCAAGAAGCGCGGGCACACCTTTATGCGCCTTGATGACCACTTTCGGTTTTGATGCCGCCGTCCGGGTCACAGCTTGCTGCCCCGGTGCAGCCACTGTCTTTACAGTTTCCTGCACGGTGACCGGGACAACTATGTCATTCTCTGTCTGCCACACGGTAGTGGTCCGTATTGAATCTTGCATCTCCATTGTTATTTTAACCGGTTTTATTTAAGCCAGCCCTCTTTCCGATACCAGTCTATGCTTTTTTCAAGGCCCTCGGCAAGACTCGTAGAAGCCTCGAAGCCGAAGTCTTCCTTTGCCTTCAGCGTCGAGCAATTCCAGTTGCGCTGCTTCATTATACGGAATTTGTCTCTGTTCAGCGTAGCGGGCTTCATACGCAGCACACCTATTTTTTCGGATACGGCGCATACGGCTTTTACAGCCCACATGGGCAATCTCACAGGAAGTACAAAACGTTTGCCAAGCAGACGCATGACAAGCTTACGGAAATCTTTCTGACTATATGCGGCCGGTTCGGAAATATGATAGGTCTCTCCTGCCGGCGCTTTTTCAAGCGCTTCATAGACGGCGTCCGCAAGATCGGCCGCATAGATAAAGGTCAGCATCTGCTTTCTGTAGCCTACTCCGAAATCCACACCTTTCCTTATGGACTCGAGCATCAGGAAATAATCTTTGTCCCACGGACCGTATATGCCTGTGGCCCGGAATATGACATATGGGATTCCGGCTGTCGCAAGCCACAGCTCGGCTTTTAATTTCGATGCCCCGTAGCGCGTATTGGGGTGCGGTATCATTTCCTCCTGATAAGGGGCGTAGGATCTTTCTCCCTGTGGGCCCAGCACTGACAGACTGCTTATGAGGAGTAACTTTTCCGGCACTTTGCATGACTGGTGCAACGCTCCTGTGAAAGCCCTGAGATAATCATAGTTTATATGATTGAAATCCGCATATCGGGTCACTTTAGTGGCGCCCAGATTATACACGATATAATCCCACCGGCCTTCCGGAAGTGCATCGCGCAACGTACGCGCAAGTGATGCCGGAGTATCAAAATCGAACTCTACTATTTTTATCCGCGGATCGGCAAGTCTCCGGCGCGATGTCGTGGATCGTATTCCTGCCCAGACTTCATAACCTCTTCTGAGACCTTCTTCTACAAGATATCCCCCGACAAAACCTCCGGCCCCGACAATCAGGACTCGTTTCCGGGTCGTGCAACCGATCTCTACGGAATCCGCATTTGCAATCGCGTCCGGCGAGTCAGTCAATATAATATCATTGTCTTTTTCTTCTTTCATCAGAATAGTTTTATATAGCGGCAGCACAGAGCTTGTCACCGTTTGCCCGGTATAAGCTTGAATTCAAAACCTTCCGACAACAGCCATTCTATGCTTCGCGGCAACGCCGTCTCAAGTTTGTCCCTGCTCTTGAGCGAATCATGAAAGACAATGATTGATCCCGGCCTCGCATACTTGCGCACATTTCTGAAAACATGCTCCGCATCCACATACTTACTGTAATCGCGGGTCACAAGATCATACATTATGATCCTATAGTGACGGCTGAGATATTCTTTCTGTCTGAATCGCATCCAGCCGTGGGGAGGGCGCATCAGATCGCTGTCGATATAACCGGCGGCCTCTTTCACATCATCTATATACCGTCGCGTCCATTTGCGCGAGCCGTCAAGATGATGCATCGTGTGGTTTCCGGCCTTATGTCCGCGCCGTAAAACCTCGGCGTAAAGTTCCGGATATTTACGGACATTGTCTCCGACCATAAAGAATGTCGCTTTTACTCCATAACGATCAAGGATGTCAAGCAGCCATGGCGTACATTGCGGTATAGGTCCGTCATCAAATGTCAGGTACACCGTTTTCGCACCGGATCCCTCTTTGATCCGGAAGACTCCTCTGAGAAATGTCTTCCGGAAAAACTTAGGCGGAGACTCGATCCAGGGCCCTACTAACTTCAAAAACGCACGTTCTATACCGTTGGTTTTCATCTATCGGTTTTACCGTCAGACGGGTGCCCGGACCATATGAATCCGGGCATTCGTCTCAGGTCTGGTTTGATCACTTATTGATTAAGGATGATTGGCGCTGTATTCTTCATAAAGCCTCCGGCTCCGGTTCATGTCGACCTTACCGATCTCTGCGTTTGCGTCCAGTGTCTTTTTGTCGATCTGCTCCGCATATTGTCTGTAGGCCTCGAAATATATAGAATCTATATATCTGTGCTCCGCAGGCTGCGCCGCATATGTAGCCGCATCCATCGCTGCCAGTTCATTGACAGTTCTGGCTGCGTCCGCAAGTTCGGATACAAGCTGATCCTCCGTCACATACTCTTCGGGCGCTGCCGCATCCCCGCCATTATACAGGTGGTCATAGTTCTTGCGGAGATCTTCGAGTTTGTATCCGGCTTTGCTGACGATTGCTTCCACTTTTTTAGGATCGCCGCCATATTCCGTATAAAGTTCCGCAAAACGGTAGAACTGATAGGGCATCATACGCGACTCCAGCGTCATCGACGCATTACCGAACCGCCTTGTGATATCCCTGTTGTATGCAAGATACTGACTCATACGTTTCATGGTGTTCTCAAGCATTGTTCTCGCTTTCGCCACGGTCTTGTCATCATTAAGACGTTTTCCGGCGCGGCCATAGATCTCGGGAAGCGACAAGGCGTTCGATACGCTCAGAGGCCAGGTGCTTTCAGGCAACTTGGCTGTCAGCAGCTCCGCCACCTCGATAGCCTTGCGGTATTTATCTGCCGCCTCCTGATCTTTCCCCGCGCTTTTGAGGATGTCTCCTTCATAGAGGAATTCGGAAGCCACATCGACCATGGATGTGCGTGTGGATACGAGCATGCGGCGTGCTGTCTCGTCGAAATAGGGTGCATTCTTACTGTCAGCGCCTCCCCATCTGTATTTCTTGGTGACCACATCATAGGCGCGGTCGGTCCGTGCGGGCAAACCGTCCTGCATGGTCGGTACAAGTTGATGGGTCATGCCGACACCTCGCATATAGTTTGTCAGTCCGAGATGATACTCGTCGCCCACTGTCATACACCAATATATGGGTCTCGGCCATCCTTCGGCCGCATTGGTGGCGATTATATCGAGCATCAGCAGCTCGCTCAGACTTATATATCCCTTGCTGCGCACTGCCGGAGCGGCTGCCAGATCGATCACGATCTCATTAACAAGTTCAGCGGTATCCTGAGGAGCCACCAGTCCACGGGCCACCACGGCTTTCTTGTCGACAGGAATAGTGACTACGGCCGAAGGCAACATCGGATAGCCATAATCATTGTCACGGCCACCTCCGCCATAGATGTATTTCAGACTTGTCATAAGATCGGCCGGGGCACGGTCGGTTCCGGGCAATGTCACGTCAAGATTGCCGTAAGCGATATTTTCCGGTTTAGCCGTAAAATCTATCGGCGCCGCAGTGTAGCTCTGCTTGCGCATCTGGTTGGCATACCAGTCGGAAGCAAGATAACTGAGGTTGACAATTTTTACATCCGGTCTGACGCCCTCCACTTCCTGTGCATACCACAAGGGGAAGGTATCATTGTCGCCGTTGCAGAATACTATCGCGTTCGGTTCAAGACTCTCAAGATAATTGATGGCGAAATCACGGGCTGCCGTCCTGCCGCTTCTGTCATGATCATCCCAGGTCTGACTGACCATCTGTGCGGGTACCGCCAGACCAAGTACGACAGCTGTGCCGGCGGCGATCGACGATTTGCGCGCGCCTCCCATGATTTTCATGATCAGCTGCCAGAGGGCCACTACTCCCATGCCGATCCAGATCGCAAACGCATAGAAAGATCCGGCAAACGCGTAGTCGCGCTCACGCGGCTGCATAGGCGGCTGATTCAGATAAAGCACAATCGCTATGCCTGTCATGAAGAAGAGGAAGAAAACCACCCAGAACTGTTCCACTCCGCGTTTGCCTGCGAATGCCTGCCATACGAGTCCGAGAAGACCAAGGATCAGAGGCAACATGTAGAACACGTTATGTCCCGGATTATTCTTGCCGAGATCGTCGGGGAG
>ERZ791744.946-NODE-946-length-22548-cov-4.746899_pt1 | contig 22548 bp, 19 predicted proteins | sample MGYA00510039_ERZ791744 | MGnify/ENA primary metagenome ERZ791744 (study PRJEB30046, sample SAMN00791969) | human gut metagenome | study: EMG produced TPA metagenomics assembly of the A metagenome-wide association study of gut microbiota in type 2... | reverse complement strand
CTCCATCAGCCGTCCCCAGCGGTCCCGCTCCTCCTTGCTGACTTTGGCATAGCCGTAGCCGGGCAGATCGGTCAGATACACCCGGTTGTCGATGAGGAAATAGTTCACCTGGGTGGTCTTGCCGGGGGTGGCGCCCACCCGGGCGAAGTTCTTCCGGTTGAGCAGGCGGTTGATGACGGAGGATTTGCCCACGTTGGATCGCCCGGCAAAGGTCACCTGGGGCCGTCCGTCCCGGATAAAGGCCTCCGGGCGCACCGCCGAGCGGATAAATTCCGCCTTGTTATAGTTGATCGTCATGGCAAGCGCTCCTCCTTTACACTGATAGTGCGGCGGGGGATTCCGCCGATACGCGGCCACGGGGGGCGGCGTGCTCCCCGCGGGGAGGCACCAGCGCCGCCGCAAACACCTGGTCCACGGTGTTCACCGGGATGAAGTGCAGACCGGCCCGGACGGTCTGGTCGATCTCGTCCAGGTCCTTGACGTTTTCCCGGGGAATCAGCACCGTATGTACGCCGTTTCGCAGGGCGGCCATGGTCTTTTCCTTCAGACCGCCGATGGCCAGCACCCGGCCCCGGAGGGTCACCTCGCCGGTCATGGCTACGCTGCCGCGAACCGGCCGTCCGGTCAGCGCCGACAGCATGGCGGTGGTGATGGCGATACCCGCCGAGGGTCCGTCCTTGGGCACGGCCCCCTCCGGGAAGTGGACATGCACGTCCTTGGTCTTATAGAAGTCCCGGGGCAGGCCCAGCTCCTCCCAACGGCTGCGCAGGCAGGTCAGGGCGGCCTTGGCGGATTCCTGCATAACGCTGCCGAGATTGCCGGTAAGCTCCAGCTTTCCGCTGCCGTCCAGGGCCTGGGCCTCCACTTCCAGAATTTCGCCGCCTACCTGGGTCCAGGCCAGGCCGTTTACCACGCCCACCTGGTCCCGGTCGCTGTGGATGGACTCGCTGTACTGCTGGGTTCCCAGCAGTTCTTTCAGGTTATTCTCTGTAATGTCAACTCGCTTTACATCGCCCTCCACCAGCTGCATGGCGGCTTTTCGGCACAGCTTCCCCAGCTGGCGCTCCAGCACCCGGACGCCGGATTCCTTGGTGTAGGCGGCGATGACCCGCCGGATGGCGTCGTCGGTGATGCGCAGCTGGGTTTTCTTCAGACCGTGCTCCTTCAGCTGCTTGGGCAGCAGATACCGCTTGGCGATCTGCAGCTTCTCCTCGTCGGTATAGCTGGTGAGCTCGATGACCTCCATCCGGTCCAGCAGGGGACGGGGGATGGTGTCCAGGGTGTTGGCGGTGGTGATGAACATCACCCGGCTCAGGTCCACCGGCACCTCCAGGAAGTGATCCCGGAAGGCGTGGTTCTGTTCGCTGTCCAGCACCTCCAGCAGGGCCGACGCCGGGTCGCCCCGCATATCGCTGGCCAGCTTGTCGATCTCGTCCAGCACCAGCAGGGGATTCATGGAGCCGCTGCGGATCACCGCGTCGATGATCCGGCCGGGCATGGCGCCGATGTAGGTTTTCCGGTGTCCCCGGATGTCCGCCTCGTCCCGGACACCGCCCAGACTCAGCCGGGACAGTTTCCGGTGCATGGCCTTGGCCACGGACAGGGCGATGGAGGTTTTGCCTACGCCCGGGGGGCCCACCAGGCAGAGGATCTTGCCCTTGGCCTGGGGGTTCAGCTGCCGCACGGCGATGAATTCCAGGATCCGCTCCTTCACCTTGTCCAGGCCGTAGTGGTCCTTGTCCAGAATCTTCCGGGCCTGTTCCACGTCGGCCCGGTCGTGGGTCTCCACACCCCAGGGCACGTCCAGGCACACATCCAGATAGTTCCGGATGACGGCCCCCTCGGCGCTGCCGAAGGGCTGCTTGGACAGGCGGTGCAGCTCCTTCATGAGCTTCTCCCGCACCTCGTCACCGGCCCGGCAGCGGTTGATCTTCTCCTCGTATTCGTACAGCTCGTCGTCGCCGTCCTCACCCAGTTCATGCTGCAGGACGTGCAGCTGCTCCCGCAGGACCATATCCCGCTGGACCTGGCCCACCCGCTGGCGGACCTTCTGGTCGATATCCGACTCCAGGACGGCGATATCCACCTCATGCACCAAAATTTCGTTCATCACCAGCAGCCGCCGGGCGGGATGCAGCTCCTGCAGCACCCGCTGGCGATCCTGGTGCCGGAGGTTGATGTTGGCGGCGATGGTGTCCGCCAGCAGGCCCGGGTCCCGGATGTCCAGCACGGAGGCCACCAGCTGGTCGGACAGATTCCCCACCAGCTCCTGATACTGGCCAAACAGGGCGTATGTCCGCCGGGTCAGAGCCTCGGTGCGGTCCGAGGCCCGCCAGCTCTGGTCCTCCAGCAGCTCCACATTGGCCTGCAGGAAGGGCTTGGTCTGCCACAGGCGGCGCAGGGCCGCCCGGTGCAGGCCCCCGGCGATGACCCGGACCCCGGTATCCGAGGTCTTGACGATCTGGAAAATGCGGCACACGGTGCCGATCTCGTACAGGTCCTCCTCCTGAGGCTCCTGGACGCCAATCTCCCGCTGGGTTACCAGCAGCAGCTCCCGGTCGCCCTCCATGGCGTTCTCCAGTGCCAGGATGGATATCTCGCGCTCTGCGTCGAAGCTCAGCGTCTGGCCCGGGAAGGCGGTCAGCCCCCGCAGAGCCAGCACGGGCATATTTTGTGTGGTCATAAGGGTATCTCCTTTGCGATAGGGAAAGTACAATAGGTCAAGAGGGGAGAGGCGCAAGCGTCTCTCCCCCTTGTTGGTTGTTTCAGGACGCCGGCGCGTCGCTGTCCTTGTGGGACCGGTGGTGGTTGGGGTCACGCAGGATCACCGGCTCCGCACCGTCGTTGACGGCACCGGCGGTGATGGTCACCTGTTCGATGGTGTGGTCCGAGGGAATGTCGTACATGATGGGGGTCAGGACACCCTCCATGACGGCCCGCAGGCCACGGGCACCGATGTTGCGCTCGATGGCCTTGTCGGCCACGGCCTCCAGGGCCTCCGGCTCGAACACCAGCTTCACATCGTCATAGGAAAACAGCTTCTGATACTGCTTGACCAGGGCGTTCTTCGGCTCCGTCAGGATACGGACCAGATCCTCCCGGCCCAGCCCGTCCAGAGCGGCGATCACCGGCAGACGGCCCACCAGCTCGGGAATGATGCCGAATTTCAGCAGGTCGTGGGGCTGGACCTCCTTGAGGAGCTGTCCCGTCCGACGCTCGGCCTTGCTTTCCACCACGGCGTCGAATCCGATGCCCTTGCGGTCGGTGCGCTGCTCGATGATCTTCTCCAGACCGTCGAAGGCGCCGCCGCAGATGAACAGAATGTTGTGGGTGTCCACCTGGATGAACTCCTGATGGGGGTGCTTGCGGCCGCCCTGAGGCGGCACGTTGGCCACGGTGCCCTCCAGGATCTTCAGCAGTGCCTGCTGCACGCCCTCGCCGGACACGTCCCGGGTGATGGAGGTGTTCTCGCTCTTGCGGGCGATCTTGTCGATCTCGTCCACATAGATGATGCCGTGCTCGGCCAGCTCCACGTCGAAATCCGCCGCCTGCAGCAGCCGCAGCAGGATGTTCTCCACGTCGTCGCCTACATAACCGGCTTCGGTGAGGGTGGTAGCGTCGGCGATGGCGAAGGGGACCTTCAGCACCCGGGCCAGGGTCTGGGCAAACAGGGTCTTGCCGGAGCCGGTGGGGCCGATCATCAGGATGTTGCTCTTCTGCAGCTCCACATCCTCGCCGCCGCCGAAGAAAATGCGCTTATAGTGGTTATAGACCGCCACGGACAGGGCCACCTTGGCGGCGTCCTGGCCGATGACGTACTGATCCAGCACCTCTTTGATCTCCCGGGGAGTGGGCAACTGGTCCGGGGTCTCGTACCCGGCCTCGGGGCCGGGCTCGTACCCATCGTCCAGAATGGACATGCACAGCTGGACGCACTCGTCGCAGATGCGCACGCCAGGGCCCTGGATCATGCGGTGCACCTGGTTCTCCGCCTTGCCGCAGAAGGAGCACCGCAGGGATTTCTTATCGTCTGCCATTGGTTACCTCTTGTAAATGACCTTGTCCACCAGGCCGTATTCCCGGGCCTCCTCGGCCAGCATCCAGTGATCCCGCTCGGAATCCTGCTTCACCTGCTCGGGGTCCTTGCCGGTGTTGTCGGCCAGGATCTGGTTCAGGCGCTTTTTCAGCTTCAGGAAATGCTCCACGTCAATCTCCATATCCGTGACCTTACCCTGAGTCCCGGCGGAGGGCTGGTGGATCATGATCTCCGCGTTGGGCAGGGCAATGCGCTTGCCCCGGGCACCGGAGGACAGCAGGAACGCGCCCATGCTGGCAGCCATGCCGATGCAGATGGTGGACACGTCGCACTTGATATACTGCATGGTATCATAGATGGCCATACCCGCGGTCACGGAACCGCCGGGGCTGTTGATGTACATCTGGATATCCTTGTCGGGGTCCTGGGCCTCCAGATACAGCAGCTGGGCCACCACCAGGCTGGCGGTGGTATCATTGACCTCTTCGCCCAGGAAGATGATGCGGTCGTTCAGCAGCCGGGAAAAGATGTCATAGGAACGCTCGCCCCGGTTGGTCTGCTCCACAACATAAGGGACTAAACTCATAGAAATGACCTCCTGTACAAATAGATGAAACTCAACCCCATTATACCCGCCCGGTGGGTATCTCAAGCAGGGGACGAAAAATTATTCCTCGTCCTTCTTTTCCTCTTCCTGCTTGGCTTCTTCCTTGGTCTCCTCAACAACGGGAGCCACGGCTACGGCGGCGTCGGCCACGGCCTTGATAGCCTTGCTGCGCAGGACCTGCTCGCGGACGTCGGCCTCGGGCAGATACTTCTTGATGGTATCCAGGTCCATGCCGTACTTATCGGCCACGGACTTCATCTCGGCCTCGATCTCCTCGGCGGTGGCCTCCAGCTCCTCGGCCTTCACCAGGGCGGCCACGGCCAGATCCATGCGGACCTGCTGCAGGGCGGGCTCATGGGCCTGCTTCTTGAAATCGTCCTCGGTGGTGTTGGTCATCTTCAGATACTGGTCAAAGGGGATGCCCTGGGCGGCCAGCTGCTGCTGGAAGTTCTCCATCATCTGCTGGGCCTGAACGTCCACCATCTCGTCGGGGATGTCGGCCTGGATGCCGTCGGCCACCTTCTGCATCAGGGCGTCCTCAAAGGCACGCTGGGCGGCGGCCTCGCGGTCGTTCATCAGCTGCTTGCGGGTATCGGCCTTCAGCTCCTCCAGGGTGTCGAATTCGGACACGTCCTTGGCGAACTCGTCGTCGATGGCGGGGACCTCCTTGTGCTTGACCTCGTTGACCTTCACGTGGAACACCACGGGCTTGCCGGCCAGCTCGGGGGTGTAGTTCTCGGGGAAGGTGATGTCGATGTCCTTCTCCTCGCCGGCCTTCATGCCCACCAGCTGATCCTCGAAGCCGGGGACGAAGCTGCCGGAGCCGATCTCCAGGTCGAAGTTCTCGCCCTTGCCGCCGTCGAAGGCCACGCCGTTGTCGAAGCCCTCGAAGTCGATGTCAGCGGTGTCGCCCTTCTGGATCTCGCGCTCCACGCTGACCAGACGGCTGTTGCGGTCGGCCATCTCGTTCAGGCGGTTGTCCACATCCTCGTCGGTGACGTTGACCTCGGCCTTGGGGGCCTCCAGGCCCTTATACTGGCCCAGGGTCACCTCGGGATACACGGCCACGGTGCACTTGAACACCACGCCGTCCTTGCCGCAGGACTCCAGCTCCACCTCGGGATAGCCGACGACCTTCAGCTCCTGCGCCTTCACGGCGGCCTCATAGGCGTCGGGCAGCAGGATGTTCACTGCTTCTTCATAGAAGACCTCTGCGCCGTACATGCTCTCGATCATCTTGCGGGGAGCCTTGCCGGGGCGGAAGCCGGGAACGCTGATCTTGGACCGCTGCTGCAGGTACGCCTTGTTGATGGCGGCCTCAAAGGCGGCGGCATCTGCTTCGATGGTCAGTGCGACCTTGCTCTTGTCCAGTTTTTCACAGGATTTTACACTCATTTTGATTTTTCCTCCGTTCAGCATTAAATCGTATCAATGCAATTCTATATAATAGCAGAAAACAATTTCAATTTCCACACTTTTTTGCTCTAATCACAAATTTTTTTGGGATGAAAGCCCAAATAGTCCCCGGACACCATGAAAAACGAGGTTCCGCCCCGTTCTCCCTGCAGGGCCCGGCGGTGGGAGGGACCGTGGAGATGGCCATAGCAGCACACCTTCACGCCGTATTCCCGCAGCAGCCGCAGAATCTCCGGGCACTGGTACCCCTGATACAGCGGCGGATAATGGAGGAAGCACAGCTTCTCGTGATCTCCCGCCGCCTTCAGGGACGTTTCCAGCCGCCCAATCTCCCGCAGCAGAACCTTTTCGTTGTGGGTGCCCTGGTTGTCCAGCTCATAGAACCAGCCCCGGGTACCGCACAGGGCCGTGTCCCCGTAGAACCGGCAATTGTTGTGGAGAATTTCCATGGTGGTCAGGCCGTTTTCGGCGAAAAAGCGCTCCATTTTGGCGGCGGTGTTCCACCAATAGTCGTGGTTGCCCTTGAGCAGGTACTTCTTCCCCGGCAGGGCGTCGATGAACCGGAAATCCTCCAGCGATTCCTCCAGGCTCATGCCCCAGGACAGGTCGCCGCACAGCACGGTGACGTCATCCTCCGTCAGCACGGAGAATCCCTCCCGGATGCGGGCCACATAGTCCTTCCAGCCGTCCCCGAAGATCTCCATGGGCTTGTCGGACCCCAGGGACAGATGCAGATCGCCAATGGCATACAGCGCCATACGGCACCTCCTTCCTTATTATAGTATATCGTTATATCAGCCTCCGCAGATTGTTCCAGAACAGGTCCTCCAGCAGCTGCCGGGGATAACCCCGGTCCGCCAGAGCCTGCCACAGGCGGGGCATGTCCTGGACGCCCTGCATTCCGGCGGCCAGGGTCCCGCAGCCGTCCAGATCGCCGCCCAGGCACAGAGCTTTCTCCCCGCCCAGCTCCAGAAAATGCTCCACATGGGCCACCAGCTCCTCCATGGTGCCCGCCGGACCCACAAACGGCCGGTACAGGTTCAGCCCCACCACACCGCCGGAGTCCCGGATGGCCCGGAACATGTCGTCGGTGAGATTGCGCCGGCGGGGGCACAGGGCCCGGCTGTTGGAGTGGGTGGCCACCACTGGCCCTCGGGCCAGGCGTACCATATCCCAGAACCCCGGGTCGCTGATGTGGGACACGTCGGGATAAATATGAAACGCCTCCAGCTGCCGCAGGAAGTCGGCACCAAGAGGGGAGAGACCCCGATCCGTGTCCCGGCAGTTGGTACCGGACAGGACATTGGGCCAATTCCACACGGGGTTGAGAAACCGCACACCCCATTCCGCCGCCGTCTCCACCTGTCCCGGGTCGCAGCCTATGAGCTCGGCCCCCTCTATGGAGAGAATCGCCGCCATTTTCCCGTCTGCCGCAGCACGGTCCACCTCTGCGCCGGTGCGGCAGGGGACGATGACGTCCCGGTTCTGCTCCATCTCCTGTAAAAACCGCCGGTGAAGCAGGCGGCCCTCCCGGACCATGGTGCTGCCCCGGGGAAGCTCCTCCGGGTCCTGATACAGGGCGAACACCTGGGCGAACCGCCCGAAGCTCGACGCCCGGTGCAGATCCAGATGAGCATCGTTTTCCCGCAGCTGCGCTCCGGTCCGCAGGCACCGGTAAATGGTATCGCAATGCGCGTCAAAATAGGGAATATGTTCCATACGTCACCTCAGAATGCGTTCTCAATGTACTCTATGCGGCTGGCCTTTTGGGGATGCGGACCCTCAGCGTACACCTCCGCCACGTCGAAGCGGGCGGGGCAGTCCAGGTCCTTCACCATCAGGTACCAGGCCGCCGTTTTCCGCAGCCGCTCCTGCTTTTTTGGGGTCACATACTCCCGGGGCAGGCCACAGGACAAATTCGTCCGGGTCTTGACCTCCACGAAGCACAGCACGCCGTCCTTCCGGGCGATCAGGTCGATCTCCCCGAACCGGCAGTGAAACCCGTGGGCCAGCAGGGTGTAGCCCCGGCGGCGCAGATAGTTGGCCACCTCCGCCTCGCCCCAGGTGCCCTCGGCCCGGCTCATGACTGCCGCTCCTTCCACTTTTTCAGAAACGACTGCCGGTGCTCCGGGCAGGGACCGTATTGGTCCAGCATGGCGTAGTGCAGCTTCGTGCCGTAGCCCTTGTGCTGGGCAAACAGATACTGGGGATATTCCCGGTCCAGCACCTGCGTCACGTACCGGTCCCGGGTGACCTTGGCCAGGATGGACGCCGCCGCAATGGATACGCTGCGTCCGTCGCCGCCTACGACCGTCTCGTGGGGGAGGGTAATGGCGGCGGTTTTGCCGTGATCCCGGTTGCCGTCGATCAGAACGTAGTCCGGGCGGAGGGTCAGGGCCTCGATGGCCAACTCCATGGCCCGGATCCGGGCGCTTAAAATGTCCGTGGCGTCGATCTCCGCCGCGCTGACGGAGGCCACGGCCCAGGCGATGGCCCTTTCGGTGATGACGCCGTACAGGGCCTCGCGCTTTTTCTCCGTCAGCTTCTTGGAGTCGTCCAGCCCCGGGATATTGCAGCCCGGCGGCAAAATCACCGCTCCCGCGCACACGGGACCCATCAGGGGTCCTGCACCGGCCTCGTCACAGCCGCACACAATGGCATAGCCCCGCTGCCGGGCCGCCTGCTCCAGGGATTCATCCGGCTTCATTGCGCATCCTCCACCGTCTCCAGGGTGAACCGGCCCAGCTTGCCGCCCCGGAACTCGTCCAGCAGAACCCGGGCCATGCGCTGGGTGTCCACCTGGGCCCCCCGCATAAGGAAGCCCCGCTTCCGCCCGGCCTTCTCCAGCAGGTCATATCCGCTGTCCTCCGGCTGCACGTCGATCTTGTACCGCTCCTCCAGCACCGGCGCATACCGCCGGCCCAGATAGTCCATGAGATAGCAGGCCAGTTCCTCCATGTCTACCACGTCGTCCTTGATGGCGCCGGTGAAGGCCAGGCGCTTGCCCACCTCCGGGTCGTCAAACCGGGGCCACAGAATGCCCGGGGTGTCCAGCAGCTCCAGAGTGCTGTCCACCGGCACCCACTGCTTGCTGCGGGTAACGCCGGGCCGGTCCTCGGCACGGGCGGTTTTGCGGCGGGCTACCTTATTAATAAAGGTGGACTTGCCCACGTTGGGGATTCCCAGCACCATGACCCGCACGGTGCGGCCCGCCTGGCCCCGCTGGGCCCAGGCGGCCAGCTTGTCCCGCAGCAGCTCCCGGACAGCGGCGGCAAACTGGGCGGTGCCTGCGCCGCCCTTGGCATTGGCCTCCAGCACAGCATAGCCCTTTTCCCGGAAATAAGCCGTCCAGCGCCGGGTCTCGCCGGGGTCCGCCTGGTCCACCCGGTTCAGGACCACCAGCCGGGGCTTGCCCGCCGTCAGCTCGTCCACATCCGGGTTCCGGCTGGACACAGGAATCCGGGCGTCCAGAATCTCGCACACGGCGTCCATATTTTTGATCTCCGCCGTGATCATCCGCCGGGTCTTGGTCATGTGCCCGGGGAACCAGCTCAGATTATCAACCTGCATGTCGTTCACCTCTCGTATTTCCTTCGTAACTAAGAAATTATATCATATTTTCCGCCGCTTGGCAAAAGAAAAAACGCCCGCTGTCTGCGGGCGTTCGTTCTTTTTTCGGGGGATACAGCTTACAGCTTCTCCTTGACCTTGGCAGCCTTACCAACGCGGTCACGCAGATAGTACAGCTTGGCGCGGCGCACGAAGCCGTGGCGGACCACTTCGATGGTGGCGATGGAGGGGGAGTGCACGGGGAACACCTTTTCCACGCCCACGCCGTAGGAGATACGACGGACGGTGAAGGTCTCCTCAATGCCGCCATGTTTCTTGGCAATGACGGTGCCCTCGAAGACCTGGATACGCTCGCGGGCGCCTTCCTTGACCTTCACGTGCACGCGGACGGTATCGCCCACCTGCACCTGGGGGACTTCCTTCTCCAGCTGCTCTTTGTTCAGTGCTTTGATCAGATCCATGGATATTTCCTCCTGTTTATATAGGCGTTCGTGCCGTCATGTATGCGGCGTCCGACTCGTTCCGGACACCGGCGGCAGAGGACCGCCCTTTTTACGCCATGATAGGATATCACATCCGAACCGGTTTTGCAAGCATTTTTTGAGCTTTCCCTGAAAAAAAGAGTCGTCGTCAGGGAAGCAGGTGCATCTTGACGGGGCGGCGTTTTTCCTGTAAAATGGATAAAATAAAAGCATATTCTTTCAGATGAGGTAACGATATGGCAAATGGATTTATTGATAAGGCCCGCATCACCGTCCGGGCCGGCAACGGCGGCAACGGAGCCGTTGCCTTTCACCGGGAAAAATACATCGCCGCAGGCGGCCCCGACGGCGGCGACGGCGGCGACGGCGGCAGCATCATCGTCCGGGTGGACGACAATATGTCCACGCTGATGGACTTCCGCTATAAGCGCAAATATGTGGCGGCCAACGGCGTAGACGGCCAGGGCGGCCGCAAAAGCGGCAAGGACGGCCAGAGTCTGACCATCCGCGTGCCCCGGGGCACCCTGATCCGGGACGCCGAAACCGGCGAGATCATCAAGGATATGTCCGACGACCAGCCCTTTGTGCTGTGCAAGGGCGGCCGGGGCGGCTGGGGCAACCAGCATTTCGCCACCCCCACCCGTCAGGTGCCCCGCTTTGCCAAGGCGGGCCTGCCCGGCGAGAGTCACGACGTGGTGCTGGAGCTGAAGCTGCTGGCGGACGTGGGACTGGTGGGCTTCCCCAACGTGGGAAAGAGCACCCTGCTGAGCGTGGTGTCCAAGGCCCACCCCAAAATCGCCAACTACCACTTCACCACCCTGTACCCCAACCTGGGCGTGGTGTATGTGGACGAGGGCGTGTCCTTCGTCATGGCCGATATCCCCGGCATCATCGAGGGGGCCAGCGAGGGCGCGGGCCTGGGCCACGACTTCCTGCGGCACATCGACCGCTGCCGCCTGCTGGTCCACCTGGTGGACGTGTCCGGCAGCGAGGGCCGGGACCCCATCGCCGACTTTGACGCCATCAACCAGGAGCTGCGGCAGTACAGTCCGGAGCTGGCGGACCGGCCCCAGATCGTGGTAGCCAACAAGACGGACCTGCTGGCGGACCCCGCCCAGCTGGACGCCTTCCGTGCCCATGTGGAGGAGGTGGGCTACACGTTCATGGCCATGTCCGCCGCCACCCACCAGGGTACCCGTGAGCTGGTGCAGGCGATCGCCGCCCGTCTGGCGGAGCTGCCGCCAGTGGCGGTGTACGAGCCGGAGTATGTGCCCCGGCCGCCCCAGATCGACACCTCCGAGCCTCTCAATATCCAGCAGGAGGACAACACCTGGCTGGTGGAGGGCCCGTGGCTGCAGCGGCTGATGGCCAACATCAACTTCTCCGACTACGAAAGCCGTATGTACTTCGACAAGATGCTGCGCCAGTCCGGTCTGTTTGACCAGCTGGAGCGCATGGGCATCCAGGACGGCGACATTGTGTCCATGTACAACCTGGAATTTGAGTATCAGCGCTGAAAAAAGCCGCCGGTTCCTGAACCGGCGGCTTTTTTGGGGCCTCTGATGTTATTTTTGCGATGAAGCGGGATCATTATGCGCCATATGAACGAAACGACTTCATCTCGCTACCTTGTGCGAAATGCGGCAAAAGTCGGAAAATCACCGGAGGGGAATTGTTTCGGTTGCACAACGGAGCGGGATATGTTATACTGACAAAACACGGAAAGGGGGGAATTCCATGAAAAAATTGACGGCGCTTCTGCTGGCGCTGGTGATGGCGCTGTCCCTGACGGCGTGCAGCTTTGTGATGCTGCCGGAGGAGCAGGACCCGCCGGCCGACCCGAAGCAGGAGCAGCAGCTGGCCCGGGAGGATACATACACCACAAAAGAGGATGTGGCGCTGTATATCCACCTGTATGGCCGCCTGCCGGACAATTTCATCACAAAAAAAGAGGCCCAGCAGCTGGGCTGGACCGGAGGCTCCCTGGAGCCCTACGCCCCGGGCTGCTGCATCGGCGGCAGCCGGTTCGGCAATTATGAGGGCCTGCTGCCGGAGGCCGACGGCCGCACCTGGACCGAGTGCGACATCAACACCCTGGGGGCCGATTCCCGGGGAGCGGAGCGCATCGTGTTTTCCAACGACGGCCTGATCTACTACACCGGCGACCACTACAAGACCTTTGAACTGCTGTATGGAGGAGAATGACTATGCAGATCCACCTAAACGGAAATGACATCACCAACCGGGAACAGCTGCACGACGCCCTGTCGGAGGCGCTGGAGCTGCCGGAATGGTACGGCCGCAGCCTGGACGCCCTGTATGACTGCCTGACGGACCTGTCCGTGCCCACCACCATCCATGTGGAGAACTGGCCGGAGGAGGACTATATGCAGCGGGCGCTGGCGGTGCTGCGGGACGCAGCGGAGGAGAACGAGCTGCTTCAGGTGCGCTTGGAGGACTGACCCAGCTTGTGCCGGGTGTACCACAGGGCGCCCAGAATCAGCAACCCGTCTGCGATCAGCAGGGCCCAGAACACCGGATTGCGGAAATCCAGGTTGTTGCCCAGAATGCAGAAGCACACCATGCCCGGCATGATGGCCAGCCACGACGAGGCCAGATACGACCAGTAATTCAGCCGCATCATGCCGAACAGCACCCCCAGCACCTCCATGTTCAGCCCCAGCATATGGATGGCGAAGCAGGAGACGAAGCCGTATTCCTGGGTGGCGGCGAAATATTTCTGGAGCTTGGGGTGCTTGTTCAGCAGGCCCTCCAGGCTCTCGGTGCGGGTGGAGCGGCCGATCCAATAGGAGATGGACAGGCACAGGGCCGTGCCCACGGCGTTGATGGCCAGGGCCGCCGGAAGCGGGAAGATCAGCGACACAACCACCACCAGCGCGTTGTATACCACCACGCCGGAGATGCCCTTCACCGCGAACAGGGCCAGGATCACCGCCACCGCCAGACCGGGCCGGTGGTCCACCAGCTGGGGAATGGTGTTCAGGTCCAGCACGCCTGTCAGCAGCAGGATGCCGAAGCCTGCCGTGCACAGCAGCATCAGCAGGATGGGCAGATAGTCCCGCAGGGTCTTTTTCATGGATGGCATAGCCTCCTTGGATAAAATATAGAAGAATTTATACCATAATTTTGTGAACAAATCAAGTATGCGGCGGGATTTTGAACAAATTCTGAATCCCGGGCAAAGGAATGGTTGACAATTTTCCGGGAATGGTGTAAAATGCCCACATATTGAAAACGGCTGTGATGGGAAGCAGTAGGCGGTCTGCGGATGCCGAGAGAGGGAGCGGTTGGTGGAAGCTCCCGTGAAGCGCCGCCCAAGTCGTTCCGGAGCCTTGGGCTGAACTGACAGTAGGCTGCAACGGTGTGTCCTCCGTTATCGGGACAGGGCGTTTTCTGCGCCCATGAGTGCGGGATTTCCCGAATACAGGTGGTACCACGGACTTTTTACGGTTCGCCCTGTTTTGCCATGGCAAAACGGAGCGGGCCTTTTTGTTTTGCCAAATACTCAGACAAGGAGAATAGCTATGCGAAAAGAATTACCCAAGGTGTACGATCCCCGGCAGGTGGAGCCCCGGATCTACCAGATGTGGATGGACGGCGGCTGCTTCAAGGCGGAGCCGAATCCCGACAAGAAGCCCTTTTCCATCGTGATGCCGCCCCCCAACGTCACCGGCCAGTTGCACATGGGCCACGCCATGGACGCCACCCTGCAGGACATCCTCATCCGCTTCAAGCGGATGCAGGGGTACGAGGCCCTGTGGCTGCCCGGCACGGACCACGCCGGCATCGCCACCCAGATCAAGGTGGAGGAGAACCTGCGCCAGGAGGGCCTGACCCGCTATGACCTGGGCCGGGAGAAGTTCCTGGAGCGCGTGTGGGCCTGGAAGGAGAAGTACGGCAACCGCATTGTGGAGCAGCAGAAGAAGATGGGCTCCTCCTGCGACTGGGACCGGTCCCGCTTCACCATGGACGAGGGCTGCTCCAAGGCCGTCCGGGAGACCTTCTGCGAGCTGTATGACAAGGGTCTGATCTATAAGGGCAGCCGCATCATCAACTGGTGCCCCCACTGCCTGACGGCTCTGTCCGACGCCGAGGTGGAGTACACCGACAAGCCCGGCCACCTGTGGTATATCCGTTACCCCCTGGCCGACGGCAGCGGCGACATCGTGGTGGCCACCACCCGCCCGGAGACCATGATGGGCGACACCGGCGTGGCCGTGAACCCCGAGGACGAGAAGTTCAAGCACCTCATCGGCAAGACCTGCATCCTGCCCATTATGAACCGGGAGATCCCCATCGTGGGCGACGAATACTGCGAGATCGGCTTCGGCACCGGCGCGGTGAAGATGACCCCCGCCCACGACCCCAACGACTTCGAGGTGGGCCTGCGGCACAACCTGGAGGTGATCCGGGTCATCGCCGACGACGGCACCATCAACGAAAACGGCGGCAAGTACAACGGCATGGACCGCTACGAGTGCCGCAAGGCCATCGTCAAGGACCTGGAGGAGCAGGGCTACCTCATCAAGACCGAGGATTATTCCCACAACGTGGGCACCTGCTACCGCTGCCACAACGACGTGGAGCCGCTGATCTCCGCCCAGTGGTTTGTGAAGATGGAGCCCCTGGCCAAGGAGGCCATCCGGGTGGTGAAGGACGGCACCATCAGGTTCGTGCCGGAGCGCTTTACCAAGACCTATACCAACTGGATGGAGAATGTCCATGACTGGTGCATCTCCCGCCAGCTGTGGTGGGGCCACCAGATCCCCGCCTGGACCTGCGACGACTGCGGCCACATCAACGTCAGCCGGGAGGACCCCACCCGCTGCGAAAAGTGCGGCAGCACCCATCTGACCCGGGAGGAGGACGTGCTGGACACCTGGTTCAGCTCCGCTCTGTGGCCCTTCTCCACCCTGGGCTGGCCCGACAGGGACGCCAAGGACCTGCAGTATTGGTACCCCACCTCCGTGCTGGTCACCGGGTATGACATCATCTTCTTCTGGGTGGCCCGCATGATCTTCTCCGGCATGGAGCAGATGAAGCAGGAGCCCTTCAAGACCGTCCTGATTCACGGACTGGTCCGGGATGACAAGGGCCGCAAGATGTCCAAGTCCCTGGGCAACGGCATCGACCCCCTGGAGATGGCGGACAAGTTCGGCGCGGACGCCCTGCGCTTCAACCTGATCACCGGCAACAGCCCCGGCAACGATATGCGCTTCTTCGTGGAGAAGTGCGAGGCGATGCGCAACTTCGCCAATAAGATCTGGAACGCCTCCCGCTATGTGATGATGAACCTGACCATCGACCAGGTGGAGCTGCCGGAGAAGCTGGAGCTGGAGGACAAGTGGGTCCTCAGCAAGCTGAACACCCTGATCCGCGAGGTCACCGACAACATGGAGGCCTATGAGCTGGGCGTGGCCTCCGCCAAGATCTACGACTTCATCTGGGACACCTACTGCGACTGGTATATCGAGCTGACCAAGACCCGCCTGTACGGCGAGGACCAGGAGGCCAAGCTGGCGGCCCAGAACGTGCTGTGCTATGTGCTACTGCGGGTGCTGGAGCTGCTGCATCCCTTCATGCCCTTCATCACCGAGGAGATCTGGCAGGCGCTGCCCCACCAGGGCGAGTATCTGATCCGGGCGCCGTGGCCCACCTATCGGGAGGAGTTCGCCTTCGCCCGGGAGGAGCAGGCCATGGAGGCCGTGAAGGACGCCATTTCCGCCGTCCGTGTCCGCCGGGCCGAGATGAATGTGCCGCCGTCTCGGAAGGCCAAGATCATCATCGCCAGCCAGACCCCGGACATCTACGCCGGCGGCCGGGACTTCATCACCCGACTGGCCTATGCCAGCGAGGTGGAGGTGGGCAGCCAGGCGCCCCAGGACCTGAACGGTATGGTGACGGTGTCCACTCACGATGCCACCATGTACCTGCCTCTGGCGGAGCTGGTGGATATTGAGAAGGAACTGGAGCGCATCCAGAAGGAGCTGACCAAGGCCCGGGAGAACCTGGAGCGCATCGAGAAGAAGCTGCAGAACGAGAGCTTCGTGTCCAAGGCCCCCGAGGCGGTGGTCAACGCCGAGCGGGAGAAGGCCGATAAGGCCCGGGCCCTGATCGCCAAGCTGGAGGAATCCGCCCAGGCCATGCGCGGCTGATTTTTCCCGCCCCGGCGGCTTCCGACAGAAAACGAAATCCCCAATATGATACAATCACCGCAGATCGAATGATCTGCGGTGATTTTTTTCAGGCCCCGAGGGTCTCGGGGCCTGCGGAGAAGATTGTATTCTGAACGCACAAAAACCCTGGAGCACAGGGCGGATGATAAGGGAGTGAATCGGCATGGAAATGACGGTCAGACAGGAGGAACGGTGCCTGGAGATCGCCCTGATCGGGGAGCTGGACCACCACGCCGCCCGGGAGATCGGGGGTCGGCTGGACCGGGCCATCGAGGCGGCGCTGCCGCTGCGGCTGGTGCTGGACTGGTCCGGGGTGACGTTTATGGACAGCTCCGGTATCGCGGTGGTCATGCGGGTCCGGCAGCGCGTGCGGGACCTGGGCGGCGCCGTGACGCTGCGGGGCGTGAGGCCCCAGGCGAGGAAGGTGCTGGACGCCGCGGGCCTGGACCGCTTTGTCACCGTGGAATAGAGAGGAGGTACATAAGATGAAGGCCGAAAACTATGTGACCCTGGAATTTCTCAGCCGCAGCGCCAACGAGGGCTTTGCCCGCATGGCGGCGGCGTCCTTTGCCGCCCAGCTGGACCCGACGCTGGACGAGATCGGGGACATCAAAACCGCCGTCAGCGAGGCGGTGACCAACGCCATCGTCCACGCCTATCCGGACGAGCTGGGGAAAATCGTGATGAAGCTACGCATTCTGGAAGGCGGCGTGCTGGAGCTGACGGTGCGGGACTGGGGCCGGGGCATCGACGACATCCGCCAGGCCCGGCAGCCGCTGTTCACCACCGGCGGCCAGGAGCGCAGCGGCATGGGCTTTACCATCATGGAGAGCTTTATGGACCGGCTGACGGTGAAGTCCGCGCCGGGGAAGGGCACCACCGTGTCCATGCGCAAGCGCATCGCCCCGCGCCTGTCCGGCCGGCGATGAGCGGCGGGCAGCTGTTCACGCTGCTGGACCGGGCCCAAAACGGCGACGACGAGGCCTGCGAGCAGGTGCTGCTGGAAAACAGCGGACTGATCTGGAGCATTGTGCGGCGGTATTATGGCTGTGGGGTGGAGACGGACGACCTGTATCAGCTGGGATGCATTGGATTCATCAAAGCTGTAAAGGGGTTTGACCTGACGTACGGAACGCAGTTTTCCACCTATGCTGTCCCGAAAATCGCTGGGGAGATACGGCGTTTTTTGCGGGACAACGGCGCGATAAAGGTGGGACGGAGCATCCGGGAAAAGGGGCAGGCCCTGGCCGCGGCCCGGGAGCGGCTGCGGCACCGGCTGGGCCGGGATCCACGGCTGTCGGAGCTGGCGGAGGAGACGGGGCTGACGCCGGAGGAGATCGCTAGCGTTGAGCTGGCCACCGGCGCGCCGGAATCCCTGCAGCAGGAGACGGCGGAGGGGCTAACCCTGGAGTCCACCCTGGGCACCGACAGCCCGGAGGAGCGCATGGTGGAGCACATCGCCCTGCGGGAGGCCATCGATCAGCTGCCGGAGCGGGAGAAAATGACCATTCTGCTGCGCTTCTTCAAGGGGCTGACCCAGGAGCAGACGGCCCGGATCCTGGGGGTGTCCCAGGTGCAGATATCCCGGCTGGAGCGCCGGGGGCTGGCAGATCTCCGGCGGCTGCTGGACGGTTGAGGCCCTCGTAGTCCACCGGAAGAAATTCCGTCATGACACCCCGATACCGCTTGGGGAGAAACGAGTTCTGACAGCGGGGGTTGGTCCGCTCCCGGATGGATACGGTGCGGAAAAACTCCTGCCACAGGGCTCGGTATTGAAGCTCCTCCGAGCCGGGCAGCTCCAGCGTCAGGCTTTCCACCGGGACGATGCGGCGCTGGCCCTTGGTGTACAGCAGCAGCTCCCGGTGGGCGCGGTCGTACAGGAAGAAGGACTCCCCGGCCATGCGGCTGCAGAAGTGGTTGGCCAGTAGAGGAAGCACCCGGTTCCTCGGCTCGATCTCGCCGCCCAGGATGCCGTTGTAATCGGAAAAACGCACGAAGCCCCGCAGCTTTTCCAGTTCACCGCCCAGGTGACGCAGGGCACAGGCGATGGGGTAGTACACATCGTCGGCCTTGCTGCGCATAAAGCCGGGCCCCTGATCGTACAGCTTGCGGATGAAGGCGTACAGGCGAAGCTCCTTGTCCTCCAGACAGGTCAGCCAGGCCCGGCGCAGGACCTTCAGAGCCGGAGGGGACAGGCGCTGCAAACTGTCATACACCCGCTGGCTATGGTCCCGGCGGGTAACCACCACCCGCACCGGATACAGGGAGACGCATTCCTCATCGCTGTAAAAGGCGATGGGGAATTCTTTATGGGCATAGCTGTCGAACACGCAGCACAGGAAGCCGGGGAAGCTGCCATCATATTGAAAAATCACATCCTCCATGGCGTCACCCGGCATCGAACAGCGACAGCTGCCGACATTCCTGGGGCGGCAGCTGGCCCCGCTCCATGGCCTCCAGCTGGCGGGACAGGGTGGCGGCAGAGAAGTGAAGCCCCGGGCGCATACGGCCGCCGCAGGTGACGAAGAACTGCGCCCGCTTCAGCACCACGCCCAGCTTGGGCAGGTCCTCCAGCCGCAGAGGAGTCTGCCGACGGGCGGAGACGATGCGCCGGGCGCTGACCGGTCCGATGCCCGGCACCCGCAGCAGAGTCTCCAGGTCCGCCTTGCGGATCTCCACCGGGAACTGCTCCAGGTGGCACAGGGCCCAATGGCACTTGGGGTCCAGCAGGGGATTGAAGTCCGGGTGGGCCTCGTCCAGCAGCTCTTGGGCCTTAAAGCCGTAAAACCGCAGCAGCCAGTCCGCCTGGTATAGCCGGTGCTCCCGCAGCAGGGGCGGCTTGGTGTCCAGAGAGGGCAGAAGGGCGTTTTCCACCACCGGAACATAGGCGGAGTAGAACACGCGTTTCAATCTGTATTTTTGGTACAGGGATTCTGTCAGGTGCAGAATATGCCGGTCCGTGTCCCGGGTAGCGCCGACGATGAGCTGGGTGCTCTGGCCCGCCGGGGCAAAGACCGGGGCGTGCTTATACTGCACCAGCTCCGCCTTGCTCTGGGCGGTCCGGTCCCGGATGAGGGCCATAGGCCGCAGGATGGCCTGCTTGTTTTTATCCGGGGCCAGGGTCTGCAGCCCCTCCTGGGAGGGAAGCTCGATATTGACGCTGAGCCGGTCCGCCAGCAGGCCCAGCTGCTGCACCAGCTCCGGGGACGTGCCGGGGATGGCTTTGGCGTGGATATATCCGTTGAACCGGTATTCCTGCCGCAGCAGGCGCAGACACTCGATCATCTGTTCGGTGGTGTAGTCGGGGCTGCGCAGGACGCCGGAGGACAGGAACAGGCCCTCGATATAATTGCGCCGGTAGAAACCGATGGTCAGCTCCGCCAGCTCCCGGGGGGTGAAGGCCGCCCGGCGGGTATCGTGGGACCGGCGGTTGACGCAGTATTTGCAGTCGTAGACGCAACGGTTGGTCATCAGCACCTTCAGCAGGGTGATGCAGCGCCCGTCGGCAGAGAAGCTGTGGCAGCAGCCTGCCAGGGAGGAGCTGGTGTTGCCGATCATGCCCGGCCGGGAGCCCCGGCGAACGCCGCTGGAGGTGCAGGCCGCGTCATATTTGGCCGCATCGGCCAGGATGGCCAGCTTATCCAGCAGTTCCATGACCGGCGGCCTCAGGCGGTGCGGCGGCGAGGACGGGGCTGGTCAATCCAGTCCGCCAGACGGATAACCCCGGCGGAGAAAGCACCGGCACCCAGCAGCATCACAATAAATCCAAAAGTCGTCATAGGGAACGCCTCCAAAACATTTGTTCTATCGGTATTATAAATCGAACAGACGTTCTTGTCAAGAGATAATCGAACAAAAATTCGACAAACTTTGCAGAGCGGTTGACCGGAGGCGAAAATTGTATTAAAATGAGAGACAAGAATACAGACAGGGGAAGGAACACTATGAACGACCTGGAGAAACGATTTATTGAGGCCCGGACAAGGGCCATTGCCACGGATTATGCGCACCTGAATCCCCGGCAGCTGGAGGGGGTTCTGACCACCGAGGGGCCGCTGCTGCTGCTGGCGGGGGCCGGGTCCGGCAAGACCACGGTGCTGATCAACCGGGTGGCGAACCTCCTGCGCTATGGCCGGGGCAGCGACACAGATGAGATACCGCTGCCCATTTCCCGGGACGAGGTGGAATTTCTGGAGCAGTATGCCGCCCGGCCGGACCCGGAGCAGCGGCCGCTGATGCAGTATCTCTGCGCCGTGGAGCCTGCCCGCCCCTGGGAGGTGCTGGCCATCACCTTCACCAACAAGGCCGCCAACGAGCTGAAGGACCGGCTGGAGAAGATGCTGGGGGAGGAGGCCCGGGACGTGTGGGCCGCCACCTTCCACTCGGCCTGTGTCCGCATCCTGCGCCGGGACATCGACAAAATCGGCTTCGACCGCAGCTTTACCATTTACGACACCGACGACAGCAAGCGGGTCATCAAGGACATCCTCAAGGAGATGGGGCTGGAGGAAAAGACCTTCCCGGTGCGGGAGGTGCTGTCGGTGATCTCCAACGCCAAGGACGCCATGATGATGCCCGAGGAGTTCAGCCAGCTGTGGGAACAGCGGGGCGACTGGAGACGGGTGCGGATGGGCCGGGTCTATGCCGCCTATAACCGCCGCCTGCGGGACGCCAATGCCCTGGACTTTGACGACATCATCCTGCACACGGTTGAGCTTTTGCAGTCGGACCGCCAGACCCTGGAATATTACCGGAACAAGTTCCGCTATGTCCTCATCGACGAGTATCAGGACACCAACCACATGCAGTATATGCTGGCCAGCCTGCTGGCCGGGGGACGGAAGAACATCTGCGTGGTAGGCGACGACGACCAGAGCATCTATCGCTTCCGGGGGGCCAACATCGAGAACATCCTCAGCTTTGAAAAGCAGTACGCCGGGGCCAGGACCATCCGGCTGGAGCAGAACTACCGCTCCACCCAGAATATTCTGGACGCCGCCAACGCCGTGATCCGCCACAACGTGGGCCGCAAGGGCAAGACCCTGTGGACCGAGAACGGGGCGGGGGAGGTGGTCACCGTGAAGACCTGCTTCAATGAGGGAGACGAGGCCAACTATGTGGTGGGGCAGATCATGATGAACTATCGCCGGGGGGTGAACTGGAAGGACAACGCCGTGCTGTACCGCATGAACGCCCAGTCCAACGCCCTGGAGTATGCCTTCAAGCGCAACGGCGTGCCCTATAAGATCATCGGCGGCACCAAGTTCTTCGACCGGGCCGAGGTGAAGGACATGCTGGCGTATCTGTGCGTCATCAACAACCCCGCCGACGACCTGCGGCTGCGGCGGATCGTCAACGTGCCCGCCCGGAAGATCGGCGCGGCCACCATGGACAAGGCCCAGGTCATCGCCACGGAGGAGAGTCTGCCGCTGATGGAGGTTCTGCGGCGGGCGGGAGACTATCCCCAGCTGAAGGCAAGTGCTGGCAAGCTGACGGCCTTTACAGCAATGATCGACGAAATGCGCCGTCAGGCGGACGATATGGGCCTGGTGGAGTTCTATGAATATGTGTGCCGCCGCAGCGGCTATGTGGGGATGCTCCAGGAGAAGAACGATATGGAGAGCCGGGGCCGCCTGGAAAACGTGGAGGAGCTCAGCTCCAGCATCCAGGCCTTCCTGGAAAACGATCCGGAGAATCCCACATTGTCGGGCTTCCTGGACGAGGTGGCCCTGTATACGGACCTGGACAGCCAGGAGGCCGGGGACAACTGCGTGACGCTGATGACCATGCACAGCGCCAAGGGACTGGAGTTTCCCAGCGTGTTCGTGGTGGGCATGGAGGATGGGCTTTTCCCGGGGAATCGCGCCATGGGAGAGCCGGAGGAAATGGAGGAGGAGCGGCGGCTGTGCTATGTGGCCATGACCCGGGCCAAGGAGAAGCTGACCCTGACCAACGCCCGGCAGCGGATGCTGTTCGGCCGCACCACTCCCTGCATGCCCTCCCGGTTTCTGAAGGAGATCCCGGAGGAGAACATGGAGTGGCTGGGGAAGCCCGAGCCCCGTCCGACGTCCTCCTGGGACGATTTCGGCGATGGGCCTGCCTATGCGCCGCAGAGGGAGGCGCGGCACGGTGCGGAGCGTCCGGCACACCCGGAGCGCCCGGTGCGTCCGGCGGCTGCATCCGCACCGCTGCTGCAGCTGCAGCCCGGCGACGGGGTGCGGCACAGCGCCTTCGGCCAGG
>ERZ791744.942-NODE-942-length-22644-cov-5.957236_pt1 | contig 22644 bp, 8 predicted proteins | sample MGYA00510039_ERZ791744 | MGnify/ENA primary metagenome ERZ791744 (study PRJEB30046, sample SAMN00791969) | human gut metagenome | study: EMG produced TPA metagenomics assembly of the A metagenome-wide association study of gut microbiota in type 2... | reverse complement strand
CGGACGGCCTTTTTATGCCCCGCGCCTTGGCTCTCCCTCTGGGAGAGCTGTCGGCGCAGCCGACTGAGAGGGCCTGTAGGGGCGGACGACCCTGTCCGCCCAAACCTGCCGGGTTGACGCGGCCCGCTGAGGGCAGCGGGCCCTACGAAAGGTCTACCGATAGAACACTCGTAGGGCGGGGCCCATGTCTGCCCACCGTCCCGCCGCCAGCCACCCGCGCAAAAAGGGAGGGCGGACAGATGATCTGTCCGCCCTCAAGTGAGGAGAAAAATGGTAAGAAAAAAGCGGTATTACAGCAGCATGGCCAGCAGCCACACCGCGCCGATGGCCGCGCCCCCCAACAGGGCCGCCAGCCACGGGGACATACGCAGCCGCCGCCGGGGCGGTGCGCCGTGGGTCCGGGCATAATCCTTGGCAATGCGGATGGCCTGGTCCACCACCTGCTGGGAGGTGACCCCTCCGCTGCCCACGGCTGCGTCGTTGCGCACAATGAAAATGGCCTGTTCAAAAATATGCGGGTCCGGGGAATCCACCACGATGACCCGGCGGGAAAGTCCTTTTACCAAGAGTTATGCCCTCCTCTGTTGCGATTTCGTTTGACAGGTTCAGTATGCCCGCCGGACAGGGGAATATACCCCCTTACACCGGCTTTTTTTCGCCGGAGGACAGGTGCAGCACCAGCACGGCGCAGTCGTCCTCCAGCCCCTTGCGGCCCCGGGATTCCGCCAGGATCAGCGACACCAGGGCGTTGGCGTCCCGGCCGCTCCATCCGGCCAGCAGATTTTGCAGCCACTCATCGTTTCCGGCGTCGGCGATGCCGTCGGAGACCATCACGAAGAAGCTCCCGGCGGTCAGCTGCAAACGGGTGCACTCCGGGGCCTCCCGGACGGCCTGCAGCCCGGCGGGCAGGGACTGGCCGGTATAGCGGCTGACGCTGCCGCTGCGCTTGAGATAGGACGGGGCGGCCCCGTACTTATAGAGGGCGGCCTGTCCGCTGGCCCGCTGCAGGGCCAGCAGGTCAATGGTGGTGAAGCCTCCGCCGCTCTCTCCCCGCAGGGACAGGGCGGTGTTCAGGGTTTTCAGAGCCGGGCCCGGCTCGATGCCCGCCTCCAGAAACTGCCGCAGCAGCCGGACGGTCATGGCCGCCTCCCGGTGGGCGGCCTCGCCGCTGCCCATGCCGTCGGACAGCAGCAGATACACGGTGTCCCCCACCTCGAAGGTATCCAGCTGGTCGCCGCAGACGCTCTGGCCCTGCCGGGGCCGCAGGGAGGAGGCCACCCCATAGCCCATGGCCTGGGCTCCGGCGGGCACCGCCGGACCGGCGGAGGCCAGCATATCCCCCAGCTGGGCATATTGCTCCCGGGCCTGGTCCCGGACCTCCGACAGCCGCCGGTGGTACTGCTGCCGCAGCAGATAGGACCGCAGCTCCACATTCACCGCCCCCACAAAATCCGACAAATGGACGCACCGGGAGGTGAAATACAGGGGAAAATCCCCGGCCTGGGCCTCTCCCCGCTGCAAAAGCCGGGGGCAGGCGTCGTTAAAGGCGTTGTAGGTGGCGCTGTAATTCTGCCGCCAGCAGGTATCCCGCAGGATGCACCGGCGGCACACCTGCTCCGCTGCCCGGTCAAATACCACCGATGGATTCTCCGGCTTCTCCGGAGCGGTGCCCCGGAAGAAGCTGTCGTACAGGTCCCGCAGGGCGGCGGCGGGCTTGGCCAGGCGGTCCGGCCGGGGCGGCTTTTCCGGCTGGGCCCGTTTTTTCTCCGGCGGCAGGCTCAGCCGGGGCAGCGGCAGCAGGGACAAAATTCCGCCCGAAAACAGCTCAATCATCCGATAAAGCGGCTCTTCCGTCCCGAACAGCAGGGTACAGCCCCCGCCAATGGCCCAGAATGTCCCGATACACACCGGGGCAGGGGCGGAACGCACCCGGGACAAAGCGGCGCAGGAAAGGCCCAGCACCGCCATAGGCGCCAGGTCCGGCTCATCCCCCAGCAGACCCAGGCACAGCCCCATGGCGGCCCCCCAGGCAGCCCCCCGGGCCGGTTCCATCTGCCGGACGCTGCGCATCAGAAAAGCGCACGTCAGGCACATTCCGACCGATATTCCGACGATCCGGAAAGCCCCCGCCGAAAGGCACAGCCCCGCCGCCAGCAGCAGGGGCAGCCGGTCCCGGCGGCGCAGCAGCAGGTCCGTGACCGCGGCGGTGAGGCCCATGCAGAACACGCACAGGGCCCACAGCCGGATGGGCCGGGCGATGAGATACGCCGACTGCACCAGAAGCAGCAGCGCCGCCGCAAGACCCGGCCGGAAAAACCGCCGGGGGAAAAATTTCGTGTCGAAAAAGGCGATGCTGCCGGAAAAGATCAGAATGGCCGCCGCCAGCTGCCGCAGGCCCGCCTGAAACGGCAGAAACAGAAACGCCCCCAGTCCGCAGCCCAGCACGCAGCACAGGCCCGGCAGTCCCGGCCCGGCCGCCGCCGTGATGGCCAGAGGCAGCGGGGCGCACAGGCCCCCGAAGGAGCCGGCCGTCAGCAGGCAGGTCAGGGCCGCCCGGCCCAGGGGTTCAAGCAGCCGCCGTTTCTCCCGGGGCAGTGGCAGAAGTTTCATGGACAAGCCCTCCTTTGCCCCCTATTGTAGCCGGGCGGCGGACGAAAAAGTGTCGGGAAATAGCACAGAGGGCGTATTTTCAGGGCGGAATGGTCTTTGTTTGGTCAAATGTTAAGAAAATGTTACGGAAATCGGCAGATTTGTTTAAAATATTCTTCTTGTTATTGCCGGACAAATAGTATATAATACCCTATATTATTGTGCTTATGCCGCATACCTGCGGCAGTCTATAGAAAGGAAGTTAGCTATGATTAAGGTTCAAACCGGTCAGGGCGAGATCACCATCAGCAGCGCGGTATTCACCACCATCACCGGCGCGGCAGCCACCAACTGCTTCGGCGTCAAGGGCATGGCCTACCGCAGCATGACCGACGGCCTGGTGCACCTGCTGCGGCGGGAAGCCATGAGCAAGGGCGTGAAGGTCACTTATAACGAGGACGGCACCGTTTCCATCGAGCTGCACATCGTTGTGGAAAACGGCGTCAACATTGCCACGGTCTGCCGCTCCATCATGAGCGAGGTCAAGTATGTGGTCACCAAGAATACCGGGGTGGAGGTCCGCGAGGTCAACGTGTGCGTGGACTCCGTTACCGTGTAAGCACCCGGCCAAAGGAGTAACAAAGAGATGACAGATAGAATCAGCGGCAGCGCCTTCAAGCAGATGATCGCCTTCGGCGCTGCCTGTGTCGCCCAGCAGAAGCAGGCCATCAACGATCTGAACGTGTTTCCGGTGCCCGACGGCGACACCGGCACCAACATGAGCCTGACCATCCAGACCGCCGTCAACGAGCTGAAAAAGTCCGAGCCCGCCACCGTCGGCGAGGCGGCAAAGATCACCGCAGGGGCTCTGCTGCGGGGGGCCCGGGGGAACTCCGGTGTGATTTTGTCCCTGCTGTTCCGGGGCATTTCCAAGTCCGCCAAGGGCCTGGTGGAGATGGACGGCCCGGCCCTGGCCGCCGCCATGGGCGAGGGTGTGGCCACCGCCTATGGCGCGGTGATGAAGCCCGCCGAGGGAACGGTGCTGACCGTGTCCCGGCTGGCCGCCGCCCGGGCCGCCCAGGCCGCCCAGGAGAATCCCAGCGCCGAATACGTGCTGGAGCAGGCCATTCTGGCCGGGCAGGAGACCCTGGCCCAGACCATCGACATGAACCCGGTGCTGAAAAAGGCCGGTGTGGTGGACGCAGGAGGCAAGGGCTACCTCATCATCCTGGACGGCATGCTGCGGGCCCTGCGGGGCGAGGAGCTGCCCCAGGTGGAGGAGGACGAAAAGGCCCAGGATAAGGCGGATTTCGGCGCCCTGAGCCTGGAGGACATCACCTTTACCTATGACACGGTGTTCATCGTGCGCAAGAAGGAGGGCGTGTCCATCGAGCCCTTCCGGGCGTATCTGGACGACATCGGCGACAGCCTGGTCATCGGCGAGGACGACGAGGCCTTCAAGGTCCATGTGCACACGGATATCCCCGGCCAGGCCCTGACGGAGGCCGCCAAATACGGCACCCTGGAGCTGGCCAAGATCGAAAATATGCGCACCCAGGCGGAGGAGCTGGCGGCCGGCAAGCAGGCCCAGAGCACCGACGATCTGGACGCCGTGGAGGAGGAGCTGGAGGCCATGGAGGGCGGCGTGGCCGCCCCGGAGAAGCGCTACGGCTTCCTGGCGGTGTGCGCCGGTGACGGCCTGGCCGCCACCTTCCGGGATCTGGGCGTGGACCGCATCGTGTCCGGCGGCCAGACCATGAACCCCTCCACCCAGGCCATTTTGCAGGAGGTGAACCGCACCCCCAGCCAGGTGGTGTTCGTGCTGCCCAACAACAAGAACATCATCATGGCCGCCCAGCAGTGCGTGGGCCTGACGGAAAAAGAGGTCATCGTGGTGCCCACCAACACCGTGCCCCAGGGGATCTCCGCCATGATGGCGGTGGACCCGGAGGAGGCCGATCCCCAGGTGATCCTGGCGGCCATGACGGAGGCGGCGGAGAACGTGGTCACCGCCCAGGTGACCTATGCCGCCCGGAACTCCGATTTCGACGGCTTCGCCATCAGCGCCGGGGACTATCTGGCCCTGACGGACGGGAAGCTGTTCGGCACGGATCAGAAGCTGGAGACTCTGCTGGATCAGCTGGCGGCTCTGGCGGCGGACAAGGGCGCGGAGTTCATCACCGTGTTCTATGGCGACGGCGTTACCCAGGAGGACGCCCAGCGGGCCGAGCAGCGCTTTGCGGATGCCTGCCCGGAGGCGGAGGTGTCCCTGCTCCCCGGCGGCCAGCCTGTGTATTACTATATTATCTCAATTGAATAATATATTGTGCCGTTTGCGCAAAAAAGACGCCGGAGGTCTCCTCCGGCGTCTTTTGGCATCGCCGCAATCGGGCTCTGCCCCGCCCGCCATTCCGCTGCTTTTGAGCCGGGTAGAACCCGGCCCCTACAGGTGCTCTACTGGTGATGCCCTCATCGTCTTGCTGAAAAAATCTCCATCTTGCCCCGGGGGGCGGGGTGTGGTACAATGGCCTTACTTTATAATAAGGAGCGTGCCGGTATGATGCACCTGGAAGCGGACGTATTCCGGAAATTCGACAAGCAGTGGGCCCTGGTCACGGCGGGGACCCCGGAGCATTACAACACCATGACCATCAGCTGGGGCGGTCTGGGCACCCTGTGGAGACGGCCGGTGGCCACCGTGTATGTGAAAAAGAACCGCTATACCTTTGAATTCATGGAGCAAAACGACTATTTCACCGTCAGCTTTTATCCCCAGGAGCAGCGCCGGGCCCTGTCCCTGCTGGGCAGCACCTCCGGCCGGGACGGCGACAAGGTGGCGGCGGCGGGCCTGACGCCGGAGTTCCTGCCCCAGGGCATCACCTTCCGCCAGGCGGAGACCACCCTGGTCTGCCGCAAGCTCTATTGCCAGGACTTCGCCCTGGACCAGATCCCCCAGGACGTTCAGGACATTTTCTATCGGGACGAGCCGGTCCACCGGATGTACATCGGCGAGGTGGTGGACATCATCGGGAATGAAAGCCTTGCCAATCGCCCCTGAGTGTGCTATACTCAGGGTATAACATACGGAAGCTCATATAGCCTTGCGGATATGGTGCAAGGCGTTTCTACGGGGCCGCCCACGGCCCTGCTATGGGTGCTCTGCCGGTGGACCGGCGGGGCGCCCATCTATTTTTTTCTGAAGGAGCGATGCGGTATGACACAGGTTTTACGCGGCAACATCATCCAGGCCCCCCGGCTGGGGGAGCTGGACATCCGGGAGCACGGCTATCTGGTGCTGGAGGACGGCGTGGTGCAGGGGGTCTATGACGCGCTGCCCCAGGCCCTGGCCTCCGCCCCCATAACGGACTACGGCGACCGGCTCATCATGCAGTCCTTTGTGGATATGCACCTCCACGCCCCCCAGTATCCCATGCTGGGCATGGGCATGGACCTGCCCCTGCTGGACTGGCTGAATACCTACACCTTCCGCACCGAGGCCCGGTTCGCAGACCCGGACTTTGCCCGCCGGACCTATCGCCGCCTGGCCTCCGACCTGATCACCAACGGCACCACCCGGGTGTGCATGTTCTCCTCCCTGCACACCGAGGCCACCTGGATCCTCATGGAGGAGCTGGAGCGGGCCGGGGTCACGGGCTATGTGGGCAAGGTGAATATGGACCGCAACGCCCTGCCCGGCATTCTCCAGGAGACCACGGAGGAGTCCGTCTCCGAGACCCTGCGCTGGCTGGACGGCTGCCATTTTGAGCACGTCAGGCCCATTATCACCCCCCGCTTCACCCCCAGCTGTTCCGACGAGCTGATGGCCGCCCTGGGGGAGATCGCCCGGGACCGGGGGCTGTATGTCCAGTCCCATCTGTCGGAAAACAGGGGGGAGATCGCCTGGGTGAAGGAGCTGCACCCGGACTGCGCCCAGTATTGGGAGACCTATGACAAGTTCGGCCTCTGGAAGGACCACACGGTGATGGCCCACTGCGTCCACTCCGACGCCCGGGAGTGCGCCGCCATCCGCCGGGCTGGGGTGGTGGTGGCCCACTGCGCCGGGTCCAACATCAACCTGTGCAGCGGCGTGTCCCCGGTGCGGGAGATGCTGCAGCAGGGCATCTGGGTGACCCTGGGGTCCGACATCGCCGGCGGGGCGCAGCTCCCCATGTACAAGGTCATCACCATGAGCATCCGGGCCTCCAAGATCAAGCGCATGGAAACCGACTGGTCCGAGGACTTCCTGACCGTGCCGGAGGGGTACTATCTGGGCACCACCGCCGGGCACCGGTACTTCGGCGGGGGAGAGGGCTTCGCCGTGGGCCAGCCCCTCCACGCCATCGTGGTGGACGACGGGGACTTCCCGGAGTCCGTCCGCCCCCTGACGGTCCGGGAGCGCTTTGAGCGGTCCCTCTATATGCTCCACCGCCACAACATCACCGCCGTCTGGTCCCATGGCCGCCAGGTGAAGTGAATATCTGCCGCCGCTCCCGCGGGAGCGGCGGCTTTTTTGCCCCCTTTTGTGGATACGCCGCGCCGAATCATTTGATCAAAACGGCCCTGTAAAGTGGAAATATTGGAAGAATGCTGAAAAATATACAGAATATTCATGGAAGATATTTCCAATAACTTCCGCTGCCGTCCACCCGGCACGAACAAACACAAATGTGCGTGTATTGTGGACGGAATCAGCGGGGCGGAAAAGGGGAGGCTGACATTTTGGCGGATTTGTCCAACACGGACGCCGAGCCAGGAAACTGTTCGTGAGATAAGTACAAAAAACAATGGGTCGTTTATCACGGTGATGTGATACCGAAGCATCGGAAAAAAGCACCAACCGGCCGTCCACCCGGCGGAAACACCGGAAACGTTTCCTGAAAAAATCCTTGTTTTTGGAAGAAATTCCTTGCTTTTGCAGGAGAAAGGAAGTATAATTATGCAATCAGGAAATTCCTCAACACAGCAGGGGAGTGGAACGAAAAAATTCAGGAAGGAAGTCGATCGATGAAAAAGACGAGAATGCCGCAGCGGCTGCTGTCCCTGGTCCTGGTGCTGATGATGCTCATCAGCGTCCTGCCGGTCAGCGCCATGGCGGCGGAACTGACGCCGTCTGACCCCGAGACCGGGCTGACGGCCACCGATGTGACCAATGAGCTCACAGACAGCGACCGTCTGGCGATCTTCGAGGAGAACATGGACTCCGGCAAGGTGTCCAGGTCCGAGATCCCGGCAGACGACGAAATGGTCAAGGTCATTGTGCAGCTGGATGCAGACAGCCTGCTGGATGTCCGCAACCGCACCAATGCCAGTATGTCCATGCTGGACTTCCAGCAGACGGACGCAGCCAAGGCCCAGCTGAAGGACATCGCCAACCTGCAGCTCTCCGTGATGAACACCATGGAAAGCAAGGGCATTCCCAGCTCCTTCACCTTCAGCTACACCTCCGTGGTCAGCGGCTTTGCCGCCCAGGTGCCTTACGGCAAGATCCATGACATCAAGAATATTGACGGCGTAGAGGACGTGGTGCTGTGCCAGACCTACTACACCGATTCCATGGGCTCCGCCACTCTGGGCCAGGCCCTGACCGCCGCGGAAGTGGCGGCCTACTCCAACAACACCCAGTATCAGGGCGAGGGGATGCTCATCGGCATCCTGGACACCGGCCTGGATGTGAACCACGAGGCCTTTGCCAACGCTCCTGCCGTGCAGAAGCTGCAGAAGTCCAGCCTGTCCAAGCTGCTCTATCAGATCAGCCAGGGGGAGGACGGCAAGACCAACATCACCGCCTACAGCTATGCCGCTCTGTGGTATGCCCAGAAGCACAGCTCCAGCTCCCTGGTGCTGCTGACCGAGGACGACCTGTATAAGAGCGGCAAGGTGCCCTTCGCCTTCGACTATGCCGACGCCGACGCGGACGTGATCCCCTCCGCCGACGCCGTGGAGAAGTACGGCAATGACCACGGCACCCACGTGGCCGGTATCACCGCCGGCAAGACCGTGGACGCCGACGGCAGCGTCACCTTCGCCGGTCAGTCTCCCGAGGCCCAGCTGGCCATCTTCAAGGTATTCTCCGACTCCACCAACGGCGCCTCCACGGATACCATCCTGGCGGCCCTGAACGATGCCCTGCTGCTGGATGTGGACGTGATCAACATGTCCCTGGGCTCCAACGGCGGCTTCGGCCGGGAGGCCGAGGGCGACCTGACCACCAAGTATTACGACCTGGTCAAGTCCGCCGGTATCCTGCTGAACTGCTCCGCCGGTAACTCCTATTCCTCCTCCCAGGGCGGCGCAAAGGGTGACTTCACCTCCGTGTCCGACCCCGACACCGGCATCATCAGCTCCTCGTCCTCCTATGACGCGGCGCTGTCCGTTGCCTCCGTCAACGCCAACGAGACGGCGGCCTTTGTCACCGCCCAGGGCCGCGTCCCCTATCAGGACGTGTCCGGCCACGACTTCACCGCCCTGCTGCTGGGCAATGACAGCTCCAAAACCTATGAGTACGTCATGGTGCCCAACACCGGCGACACCGCCGATTACCAGGGCCTGGACGTCACCGGCAAGATCGCCGTGGTCATGCGCGGCGGCCTGTCCTTCGAGCAGAAGCAGCTCAATGCCGCCTCTGCCGGCGCTGCGGGCTGCATCATCTATAACAACCGCGACGGCTATCTGCTGAACATGTCCGTGGATAACTACAAGATCCCCACCGTGTGCATCAGCCTGGCCAACGGCCAGATGATGGAAGCCGCCCAGGAAAAGACCCTCACCGTCTCCAAGACCGAAAAGGGCTCCGTGGCCATGAGCGACTTCTCCTCCTGGGGCCCCCTGCCGTCTCTGTCCCTGAAGCCGGAGATCACCGCCCCCGGCGGCAGCATCTATTCCTCTCTGCCCTTCGCCCAGTACGGCTACATGAGCGGTACCTCCATGGCGTCTCCGTATCTGGCGGGTGTGGCCGCCGCTGCTTTGCAGTATGTCAACACCCTGATGCCCAGCGCCTCCGATACCGACAAGCAGCTGCTGGTGAACCGCCTGCTGATGAGCACCGCCGACATCCTGTATGATGAAAACGGCGTGGCTTACTCTCCCCGCAAGCAGGGCTCCGGTATGGTGAACCTGGCCGAGGCCGTCACCACCCCCGCCTACCTGTATGTCCGGGGCCAGGACAAGACCAAGATCGAGCTGGGCGACGACGCCGACCAGCTGGGCGTGTACAAGCTGAGCTTCGTGGTGAAGAACCTCACCGGCTCCGCCCTGTCCTATGACGTCAGCACCACCGTCCAGACCGAGAGCACCACCACCGACGGGCTGTACATCGCCCAGAAGGGCTATGTCCTCTCCGCCGACACCAGCGCCATCAAGGTCTCCGGCGGCACCCTCAGCGGCTCCACCGTCACCGTGCCCGCTAACGGCGAGACCACCGTCACCGTCACCGTCCGCCTGTCCGACGCGGACCGGGCGTATCTGGCCAAGTTCCCCAACGGCATCTATGTGGAAGGCTTCGTGGAGCTGACCAACAACGACGATCCTGCGCTGTCCGTGCCCTTCCTGGGCTTCTACGGCGACTGGACCAAGGCCCCCATCTTCGAGGACGCCGATATCTACAACGGCCTGGACGAGAAGATGTACGCCACCAACGTGGCCGGTGTTTACGCCATGATGTACGTGGTGAAGCTGGGCATGTATCCCTTCGTGGTCCCCGAGGGCTATGACACCCCCTCCACCTCCGCCGATAAGATCTGCGTGGACCTGGGCGGCGGCAACGGCGTCAGCAACCTGTATTACCTGCAGGCCGGTCTGCTGCGCGCGGCCAAGACCACCAACGTCACCATCACCGACAGCGACACCGGTGAGGTGTACCTCAACAGCGACGGCCTCAATGTCCGCAAGGCCATGTACAACTCCAGCTCCGCCGCTGTGCGGCCCGGCTATGTGGGCGAGATCTTCCCCCCGCTGACCGGCATCCACCTGATCCCCAACAACACCCGCATGACCTACACCGCCGCCGCCTATGTGGACGGCTTCGACGTGCAGGACAACCTGAAGAACACCTATTCCTTCAACTTCACCTCCGACGGTGAAATGCCCTATATCGTTGACCGCGAGAACCTGCAGTTCCGCACCGGCGACGACGGCCGGAAGTACCTGGACGTGACCCTGGCCGATAACTTCTGCCTGGCCGGCGCCACCCTGTACTCCACCCAGTGGAAGACCAACGTCAACAACGGCAAGAAGGAAATGAGCATCGGCTCCAACTACTATGACGGCATCATCCCTGCCCTGAAGGCCGACGGCACCTCTCCCCGGGCTTACGAGGAGTATACCTACACCTTCGACGTTACGGACTTCTATCAGAAGCTCCTGCAGGGCACCTTCTATGTGGTGGCCTACGACTACGCCATGAACCAGTGTGCCTATCGCGTGACCCTGCCTGAAAACGCCGTCACCAAGATCACTCTGGATCAGACCGCCGTGACCCTGCCCCAGAAGGGCTATGTCCAGCTGAACGCCACTGTGACTCCCGACGATGCCACCGACCAGAACCTGGTTTGGAGCTCCTCCGATTCCAGCGTGGCCGAGGTGAAGAACGGCATCGTGGCCGCCAAGGCTCCCGGCACCGCCACCATCACCGTCAAGTCCTCCGTCTGGACCGACGTGGAGGCCCAGTGCCAGGTCACCGTCACCGACGAGGTGGGCGCGGACGTGCCTATGAGTGAGTTCCGGCTGAACACCTCCTCCGTGACCATGCTGGCCGGTACCACCTATACCAATGTCCGGCTGTATGGCTATTTGCCCTTCTATGCCACCGACCTGAACCTGGAGTGGACCTCCTCCGACGAGTCCGTGGTCACCGTTGAGCCCAACGGCGAGGGCGATGAGCTGACCCAGTATGCCAAGCTCACCGCTCTGAAGCCCGGCACGGCCACCGTTACCGCCAAGGCCAAGAACGGCACTGCCTCCTATGACCTGGCCGTCACCGTCACCGAGGCCACCGGCTCCGGCAGCTTCAACATCGTGGGCGACACCCTGGTCAGCTACAGCGGCACCGAGAGCACCGTCACCATTCCCGACGGCGTCCGGGTCATCGGGGAGAACGCCTTCAAGAACAACGACTACGTTCTCAACGTCATCTGCCCCGACTCCCTGGAGGAGATCGGCTATCGGGCCTTTTACGACTGCGACAACCTGCAGAGCGTCAGCCTGCCTGAGACCATGAAGGTCATCAACGAGGGCGCGTTCTACTACTGCAAGAACCTGAAGACCCTGGGCCACACCGACGACGGCGTCCTGCCCAAGGGCCTGACCACCATGGGCGTCAAGGCCTTCTACTTCTGCGAGGCCCTGGAGGGCGACCTGGTGATCCCCGAGGGCGTCACCAGCCTCAGCGCCGGTATTTTCTATAATGCCTACGCCCTGACCAGCATCACCATTCCCGACACCGTCACCTCTATGGACGCAAACGGCGACCAGTTCGCCAACTGCACGGCTGTAACCTCCGTGACCCTGTCCAAGAACCTGACCGAGCTGCCCAAGACGGCGTTCTTCACCTGCAAGAGCCTGAAGCACCTGCCCGACCTGTCCAACGTCACCTCCGTTGGCACCAGCTGCTTCGCCGGCTGCGCCGCCCTGGAGGAGATGGTGATCCCCGAGAGCCTGACCTTCATCGGCGCCAACGCCTTCGCCCGCAGCAGCCTCACCGAGATCACCGTGCTGGGCGATCCCACCGGCCTTGACTCCGCGTTCTACAACAGCCTGAACCTGACCACCTTCGTGGCCCCCAAGCTGACCACCATCGGCAAGCAGATGTTCCAGGGCTGCACCGCGCTGGTGAACTTCATCGTTCCCGACAACGTCACCCTCATCGGCGAGAGGGCCTTCCAGGGCTGCACCAACCTGAAGACCCTGACCTTCCCTGCCTCCTACAAGGCCGAGACCCTGTCCTTCGGTCTGACGCCGTTTGTCAGCTGCCCCGCCTTTGAGGGCTATGTCATCGAGGACGGCGCCAGCATCGTCCGGACCGAGGACGGCACCCTGCTGGCCGGCGGCGGCAAGGTTCTGGTGAGCCTGCCCCGGGACTTCAAGGGCACCTCCTACACCGTTCCCGACGGCGTGGAGACCATCAGCGACTACCTGTTCTATAAGAACACCACCATCACGTCCGTCACTCTGCCCGCCAGCCTCAAGAAGATCGGCACCGCCGCCTTCCAGGGCTGCACCAAGCTGACGTCCATCGCCCTGCCCGATGGCTTCACCACCCTGGGTGAGCACGCCTTCGACGGCTGCTCCGGCCTGAAAACCGTGACCTTCGGCCAGAGCCTGACCGCTGTTCCCGCCTACGCCTTCAGCAACTGCTCCGCCCTGACGGCTGTGGACCTGCCCGCCACCGTGGAGACCGTGGGCGATTACGCCTTCCGCGGCTGCGCCAAGGCCACCGCCCTGTCCCTGAAGGAGGGTCTGACCTCCATCGGCGCCAACGCCTTCTACGGCTGGAAGGCTCTGAAGGCCATCACCATTCCCCAGTCCGTCACCTCCCTGGGCGGCTCCGCGTTCTATGACTGCAACGCCGCCGCTTCCATCGACTGCGGCAGCCTCACTGTCATCCCCGACCGCGCGTTCTACAACGCCAAGGCCGTCAAGACCGTGAAGCTCAGCGACAACGTCACCTCCATCGGTGAGCGCGCCTTTTACTCCTGCTCCCTGCTGGAGACCATCAACTGGCCCTCTCAGCTGAAGACCATCGGCAGGCAGGCCTTCTACTATGCCCGGAAGCTCCAGAATCTGGACTTCTCCGGCACCCAGCTGGAGTCCATCGGCAACAGCGCCTTCTATCAGCCCTATGAGGCCCGGACGCTGGCCTTCCCCGGCACCCTGCAATCCATTGATAGCAAGGCGTTTGCTTATCTGAACTACAACAAGACCGCCTATGTCACCGAGGTCAATATCCCCGCCTCCGTCACCAGTCTGGCCAAGGATGCCTTCTATCTGGCCAGCGGCCTGAAGAACATCGTGGTGGACGCCAACAACCCCGTGTATGCGTCCTCCAACGGCGTTGTCATGCTGAAGGATACCGGCGATATCTACATCTGGCCCCAGGGCAACGAGACCACCGAGTTCACCCTGCCCTCCACCATGACGGAGATCCCCGATAAGATGTTCCAGAACAACACCAGTCTGAAGAAGGTCATCGTTCCCGCCAGCGTCACCAAGGTGGGCAGCTACGCCTTCTCCAGCTCCAAGATCGAGGAGATCTATTTCGAGGATTCCGCCAATGGGCTGACCGTCGGCACCTTCGCCTTCTACAATTGTCCCAATCTGACCAGCCTGCGTCTGCCCTACGGCCTGACCAGCATCGGCGCCAACGCCATTTCCAAGACCGGCCTGGAGACCATTGTCATTCCCGACACCGTCACCGAGATGGGCGGCAGCGCACTGGCTTACAACGACAATCTGAAGAATGTCACCCTGTCCAAGAGCATGACTGCCGTCCCCAGCCGGGGCTTCGTGGGCTGCGAAGCTCTGACGGAGCTGACTCTGCCCGCCTCCATCCAGGATTGCGGCGTCACTGACACCTCCGTGGCCTTCAACGACTGCACCAGCCTGCAGAACATCTATGTGGCCGACGGCTCCCTGTACTTCAAGAGCGTGGACGGCGTCCTGTTCGATAAGAACGGCGCGAACCTCCGCTACTATCCCGAGGGCCGCACCGCCGAGAGCTACCGCATCCCCGAGGGCACCATCCGCGTGGGCGGCAACGCCTTTGCCGGCAACCTGTTCCTCAAGAGCGTCAGCTATCCCACCACCCTGGAGCGCATCGGCACCAAGGCCTTCTTCGGCTGCGAGAACCTGAAGGATTACTACTTCAACGGCATGACCGCTCCTCTGCTGGAGACCACCGTCTCCCTGACCGGAGCCTATGCCAACGTGGCCCTGTACGCCAACTTCGTGGGCCTGTGGGGCACCACCGGCACCGGCGGCTTCGTGTACAACGACTGGGGCCTGAACCTGTACTATCCCCAGGGCGCTGTGGGCTACACCGCCTATGTCTGGGATAAGTACTTCAACACCGAAAAGGGCAGCGTCAACATCATGGACGAGAGCTACTTCACGCCCACGGACCTGACCGTCACGGAGACCGGCGTCCGCAACGCCCTGCTGACCTGGACCGCTGCCAAGCAGTCCAACGCCGAGGATATCGTCTATAAGGTGGAGCGCAGCGTGGCTGCCCACTTCCAGGATGATACCCAGGATACCTGGACCTTCGAGGGCTTTGAGACCCTGGCCGAAGGCCTCACCGCCTGCACCTATACCGATACCACCACGCTGCCCTTCGGCCGCAGCTATGCTTACCGGGTCACGGCTTACAGCCTCACCGGCGAGACCGGCCCCGCAGCCATCGGTTATCTGTATATTGATGCCGACCCCAACAACGCCGATGAAATGGCGGTGCTGGAGCTGATCAAGAAGATCGAGGCCCTCAAGCCCATCGAGAATCTGACCAACGAGGACGAGGCTTACCTGCGCCAGCTGCTGGCCGAGTACAACGCCCTCACCGACGCCCAGAAGGAGCTGGTGTATAACTACGCCACCCTGCTGGCCGCTCTGGAGCTGGTGGGCCACAACCCCGAGCTGAAGAACGCCAAGCCCGCCACCTGCACCCAGGACGGCTACACTGGCGATGAGGTCTGCAAGGTCTGCGGCGAAGTCATCACCAAGGGCGAGGTCATCCCCGCCACCGGTCACAAGACCGAACTGGTGGGCGCTAAGGCCGCCACCTGCACCGAGGATGGCTACACCGGCGATGAGGTCTGCACCGTCTGCGGCGAGACCGTCAAGAAGGGCGAGGTTATCCCCGCTCTGGGCCACAAGACCCAGCTGGTGGGCGCTAAGGCGGCCACCTGCACGGAAGATGGCTACACCGGCGACGAGGTCTGCACCGTGTGCCAGGAGGTCGTGAAGAAGGGTGAGGTTATCCCCGCCACCGGTCACAAGACCCAGCTGGTGGGCGCTAAGCCCGCCACCTGCACGGAAGACGGCTACACCGGTGACGAGGTGTGCACCATTTGCCAGGAGGTCGTGAAGAAGGGCGAGGTCATCCCCGCCACCGGTCACAAGACCCAGCTGGTAGGCGCTAAGGCGGCTACCTGCACCGAGGATGGCTACACCGGCGACGAGGTGTGCACCGTGTGCCAGGAGGTCGTGAAGAAGGGCGAGGTTATCCCCGCCACCGGTCACAAGACCGAACTGGTGGGCGCGAAGGCCGCCACCTGCACCGAGGACGGCTACACCGGCGACCAGGTCTGCACCGTCTGCAACGAGACCGTGAAGAAGGGCGAGACCGTCCCTGCCACCGGCCACCATTATAAGGATGGCAAGTGCACCGACTGCGGCGAGGCTGACCCCAACTACAAGCCCGCCGTCAAGACCGGCGACGACAGCAACACCACCCTGTGGGTCATGCTGCTGACCGTCTCCGCTCTGCTGGCTGCCGCTGTGGTGGTCCTGCCCCGCAAGAAGCACACCCGCTGAATATGACGCCTGTCTCCGATCCGGAGACAGAGTGACCCGCGAGACCCGGAGACCGGAAACGGCCTCCGGGTCTCCGGCGTTTTGTACAAAAATTGTTCACAATCCGGACTCGCTAAAACATGCAAATAAATTATTACTGCGCAAAATTCTGCCGACAATAATAGACACTGTGTCGAATTGAACGATGAATGGTGACGCAAAAGCAACATGAACGATGAACTGTGCTGTTTTTAACGATTTAGCACGGTAACACTTAATACACTGATGTGTTAAAATGACCAACTTGGTTTATACATAAATCCTGTTTTGTGTAAAAACTCACAATGTGTCGTTATAGCGCGAACAAAGTGCTGATTTTTGTTTTTGTCGAAATTTCTATAAATTTTGTGACAAATTACACGACTTTTTCATTGCGCTGGACAAGGAAACATGGTATAGTAACCATAGCTGTATCGGACAGGCCGGCTGATAGGGCATCACGGCGGCCCGAACCGATCCGGTATCCAACTTTACCGGTATAAACCGGAGAAAGAGAGAGTACGCATATGAAACACGCGCATACCCTCAAACGGGCGATGGCAGTGCTTCTCGCTCTCGTGATGACGCTGAGTCTCGTGACCCCCACCTGGGCCATGAGCAGCAGCTCCGTTGCGACCAAGGGCGAGAACAACGGTATCACCTGGGAAAAGGTGGACAACATCAAGTTGCCCATCAAGGAAAACGCGGCTGTTGAGGAAGAAGCCCAGCAGCAGTATGCCGACACGGACGTGGTCCGCGTCTCCATCGTGCTGAGCGACCCCTCCACCTTGGACAAGGGCTTTTCCGCGTCCGACATCGCCTCTGGCAGCAAAAAGGCGATGAAGTATCGCGACAAGCTGGAATCCAAGCAGGATAAGATGGCCAAGACCATCTCCAAGAAGGCCCTGGACGGCCAGTCTCTGGATGTGGTTTGGAATCTGACCCTGGCCACCAACATCATCTCCGCCAACGTTCAGTATGGCCAGATCGAGAAGATCGAGAAGATCAAGGGTGTTGATTCCGTCCTGATCGAGACGCAGTATGAGCCTTGCGTGGTCAAGGAGTCGGAGACCACCGACCCCAACATGGCTACCTCCTCTTCCATGATCGGCTCCAGCGTTGCCTGGGCTGACGGTTACACCGGCGCAGGCTCCAAGGTGGCCATCATTGATACCGGCGCTGACACCGATCACCCCTCCCTCAACGGCGCTGCCTACAGCTACGCTGTCAAGGGCCTGGGCATCACCCCCGTCACCGCTGCGGATTACGCTGACAAGCTGGAGAAGCTCAACGCCCTCAAGAAGAACGGCGACCTGAAGGCCTCCGACCTGTATGTCAGCGCCAAGATCCCCTTCGGCTTCAACTACATTGACGCCGATCTGGATGTCACCCACGACAACGACAAGCAGGGTGACCATGGCTCCCACGTCACCGGTATTGCCGCCGGCAACCGCTACATTGAGCAGGCCGACGGGTCCTTCGCTCCCGCTCTGGATACCGCCCTGACCCAGGGTGTTGCCCCTGATGCCCAGGTGTACACCATGAAGGTCTTCGGTAAGGGCGGCGGCGCTTACGATTCCGACTACATGGCAGCCATCGAGGACGCCATGATCCTGGGCTGCGATTCCGCCAACCTGTCTCTGGGCAGCGGCAACCCCGGCTATTCCCGCCAGTCTGACGCCAAGTACCAGGCCATCCTGGAGGCCGTTGTCAACAGCGGTATGGTCGTTGCCATGTCCGCCGGTAACTCCGGCCACTGGTTCGAGAACACCCCCTATGCCTATCCCTACGCCGAGAGCGTCAGCTGGGCCACCAACGGCAGCCCCGGCTCCTACACCAACTCTCTGGGCATTGCCTCCGTGGATAACGTGGGCTCCACCGGCAACTATATTGAGTTCGCCGGCGCCAAGATGTTCTACAACGACACCTCCGAGGCTCCCATCCAGCCCATGACCGCTCTGGCCGGTGAGCAGCGCTTCGTCTATGTGGATGCCGTCGGCAATCCCGAGGACTTCGCCGCTGCGGGCGATGAGCTCAAGGGCGCCATTGCCATGTGCAACCGCGGTGAAATCAACTTCACCGCCAAGGGCAACAACGCCGTTGCCGCCGGTGCCATCGGCACCATCGTGGTCAACAACCAGGCGGGCACCATCAATATGTCCACCGACGGCTACACCGGCACCGCTCCTTACGTCTCCCTGCTGATGTCTGACGGCCAGATCATCAAGGCCAACGCCGAGAAGAAGGAAGCCAACGGCGTGACCTACTATGTGGGCAAGCTCACCGTGGGCGCCAAGCCCGGCGTGAACGTTCAGACCGCCGACTATTACACCATGAGCGACTTCTCCTCCTGGGGCATTCCCGGCTCCCTGGAGCTGAAGCCCGAGATCACCGCTCCTGGCGGCAATATCTACTCCCTGCAGAATGGCGGCGGCTACCAGAATATGTCCGGTACCTCCATGGCCTCTCCCCAGGTTGCCGGTATGGCCGCTGTGGTGGCCCAGTACATCCGCGCCAACAAGCTGACGGAGAAGACCGGCCTCACCGCCCGTGCTCTGGCTCAGTCCCTGCTGATGTCCACCGCTGTCCCCATGTATGAGGATTACGGCGAGGGCAAGTATGGCTACTATTCCGTTATGCAGCAGGGCGCCGGCCTTGCCAATGTGGGCGCTGCCGTTTCCGCCGGCACCTACATCATGATGGATAAGAACGCCAACGCCGGCGCTGTCGACGGTAAGGTCAAGGTGGAGCTGGGCGATGATCCCGCCCGCACCGGCGACTACAGCTTCGGCTTCACCATCTACAACCTGAAGGATGCTGCGACCTCCTTCAACCTCAGCGCCGATTTCTTCACCCAGGATGTCTTCGCCAATCAGTTCGAGGACGGCTCCGTGGTGAACTTCGAGGATACCTACACCGCTTTGCTGTCCTCCAACGTCACCTGGACCGTGGACGGCCAGGTGGTGGAGATGACCGCTCCCGAGGGTCTTGCCAACTGCGACTTCAACGGCGACGGCAAGGTCACCAAGGCCGACGGCCAGGCTCTGCTGGACTTCGTCACCGGCGTTCTGGATTCCATCTCCAATAAGGACAACGCCGACTTCGACAACGACGGCAGCATCGACACCTACGATGCTTACCTGTTCTTCCAGCAGCTGAACAAGAGCACCGTGGAGATCCCCGCAAACGGCAGCATCCATGTGGAAGTCAATGCCAAGGTCCTGGGCCTGGACAAGTATGACGAGGCCAGCGACAACACCGGCACCTATGTCGAGGGTTATGTGTACGCCGACGAGGTTGCCTCCGCCGAGGGTGTCAAGGGCGACAGCCACTCCATCCCCGTTCTGGGTTACTACGGCAGCTGGACCGATCCCTCCATGTTCGATATCGGCAGCTATCTGGAGTATCATGAGGCCAAGACCGAGTCCCGTGTGCCCTACATGTACGCCTACAACAAGAACGCCACCAAGTATCAGGCCCTGACCGTCCAGTACGCTGGCGATTCCGGCATGTACTACTTCGGCGGCAATCCTTACGTGGATGAGACCTATGATCCCAACCGCGCCGCCATCAACCCGGATACCACCGTCTTTGCCCGTGCTACCTTCTCCCTGATCCGCAACGCTGCGGATTCCCGGGCGACCATCACCGGCGAGAACGGCACTGTCTACTATGATAAGGCGTCCGGTTCTCCCACCGCTGGCGCTTACTACTACAGCAACGGCGGCAGCTGGCGCAATGCTCAGGGCTACATCGGTATCAACAATGCCCCCACCAAGGCTGCTGAGGGTGAGAAGATCACCGTCAAGGTCACCGAGGCTCCCGAGTACTACGTGACCTACGATGCCGAGGGCAATGCCACCACCAACTGGGATGCCCTGGGCGATGGCGCCAGCCGGACCTACACCGCTTATGTCGACCGGACCGAGCCTGTCCTGTCCAACGTGTACTTCAAGGAAGACGTTGAGACCGGCACCCGCAGCCTGGTCCTGACCGCTCAGGACAACCGCTATGTGGCGGCCGCCTTCCTGATCGACTATGACAAGATGTCCATTCTGGACCGCACCGCCGGCTCCCCCGAGGGTGCTGCCGAGGGCGCTGCCACGGATATCTCCCTGGATCTGAGCAAGGCCGAGGGCGTTGACCACCTGCTGGTTCAGGTCGCCGACTACGCCGACAACACCGCCACCTACAAGATCAACCTCAACAAGGAAGAGCTCAGCGGCCCCGTGTCCGTGACTCTGGATAAGCAGTCCATCAAGATGTACAAGGGCGGCACTGCTGCTCTGAACGCTGAGGTCAGCCCCTTCGGCGTGAAGCCCGATGGCGTGACCTGGAAGTCCTCCGATGAGACTGTCGCCACCGTCAACGAGCGCGGCATCATCACCGGCGTCAACAAGGGTACTGCCACCATCACGGCGGCCTCCATCAAGGATCCCACCGCCACCGCCTCCTGCGTGGTCACCGTCCAGACCGTGGACACCACCCTGGTGGGCGCACTGATGGATACCAACGGCGATGCCCAGTTCTACACCTGGGATATGGAGCACGACACCACCTGGAAGAAGCTGGTGAACTTCGAAACCACCAAGAGCGTGTCTGCCTCCACCTTCGACGCCCGCACCGGCGACGTCTATCTGCAGGATGGCAGCTTCAACATCAACAAGATGGACCTGGATACCGGTAAGACCCTGGCTACCTATCCCGGCTTCGAGGGCGAAATCCCCATGTGGGATATGGAGTACAGCCTGGTTTACTCCACCGAGGCCAAGCCCATGCTGGCCAGCGTGTACTACACCTACTTCCTGTCTCCCAAGCCGGTGGATAACCTGGATCTGTCCGCCTTCGACCTCGGACTGTATCTGTGGCTCTTTGCCGACGCTTCCTACTTCACCGCCGTTACCTCTCTGGGTGCCAACAAGATCGACACCGATAAAGACGGCGTGAAGGATACCGACACCGAGCTGTTCCTGGCGCTGGATGACGCCGGCAACATCTGGACCATGAATGTTTATCCCTCGGTGGATAAGGAGACCGGCAAGGACACCTGGGGCGCCTCCTTCGGCATCATCGAGTCCAACCTGGCTAACGTTGGCTACGCTGCCAACCCCACCGATGACGGCGATCTGTATGACTCCCTGTACGCCACCGTCGAGGGCCAGGAACTGGTTCTGTACCTGGCCAACTTCACCGGCGACGCCAGCCATGTCTACCGCATCCTCCTGAATGAGGACACTGGTAAGTGGGAAGCTGCCGACATCGGCAACTTCGGCGACGGCGTGTGGCCTGCCACCCTGGTGGGCACCATGTACCACGCCAATGAGGACGCCGCCAAGGCCGTGAACGCTGCCATGAGCAAGACCACCGTCCACACCGCTCAGGCTGTGGAGATGACCCCCGCTCAGATCCAGCGCTACAACGGCGCCGAGACCCAGGCTGCCAAGGGCTCCCTGAACACTGCTGCCCCCGTGGCCAACGTGGTGAACCTGCCCATGGGTGAGGCTGCTGAGACTGCCACCGCCTCCAACGTCACCGTGTCCACCGATGAGAAGACCGTCACCGTCAACGTCCTGGCCAAGGATGTTGCCACCAACGGCCTGTTCACCGTGGATTACGATGCCGCCAACCTGACCCTGACCAACGTGGCCTTCAACACCCAGTACAGCTCCTACAAGGATGCTTCCGGCAAGGTCACCCTGGGCTATGTGGACCTCAACGGCGTGACCGCCGGTTCCACCGTGGCCACCCTGACCTTCACCGTCAATGATCCCACCGCTCTGGACAAGATCAACGTCACCGTTACCGAGACCGAGCGCAACGATCAGACCGTGAACAACGCCGAGACTCTGACTGCTGACCTGCACACCGAGACCGAGACCGTGAACGCCAAGGCCGCCACCTGCACCGAGGATGGCTACACCGGCGACGTGGTCTGCAAGGCCTGCGGCAAGGTCATCACCAAGGGCGAGGTCATCCCCGCTCTGGGTCACAAGATCGAGCTGGTGGGCGCCAAGGCTGCCACCTGCACCGAGGATGGCTACACCGGCGACGAAGTCTGCACCGTCTGCGGCGAGATTGTGAAGAAGGGCGAGGTCATCCCCGCTCTGGGCCACAAGATCAAGCTGGTTGGCGCTAAGGAGCCCACCTGCACCGAGGATGGCTACACCGGCGACGAAGTCTGCACCATCTGCGGCGAGATTGTGAAGAAGGGCGAGGTCATCAAGGCCACCGGCCATCAGTACAAGGATGGCAAGTGCACCGTCTGCGGCGCCGCTGATCCCAACTACAAGCCCTCTGTCAAGACTGGCGACGAGAGCAACACCGCCCTGTGGGTCCTGGTGATGGCTTCCGCTGCTCTGCTGGCTGCCGCTGTTGTGGTTCTGCCCCGCAAGAAGCACTCCCGCTAAACGGAAAAACAGCCTGGGATGATCTCCATCCCACGAGCTGAGATGCCCCACCCCCTATAGAGCCAGCCCCCGGCGGATTCCGCCGGGGGCTGGCGCGTGTATGCTC
>ERZ791744.933-NODE-933-length-22806-cov-19.969540_pt1 | contig 22806 bp, 24 predicted proteins | sample MGYA00510039_ERZ791744 | MGnify/ENA primary metagenome ERZ791744 (study PRJEB30046, sample SAMN00791969) | human gut metagenome | study: EMG produced TPA metagenomics assembly of the A metagenome-wide association study of gut microbiota in type 2... | reverse complement strand
GGCTGTTCATGAAAATCTACGAGGATAACGCCAGCGGAAAGCTGAGCGATGAACGCTTTGACATGATGAGCCAAAGCTACGATGCCGAACAGAAGCATCTGGAAGAGGAAGCCCTCTCTATCCAGCAGGAAATCGAAGTACAGGAACAGCAGATCGAGAATATTGAGAAGTTCGTCCAGAAAGCGCACAAGTACGTTCATATTGAAGGACTCACCCCTTATGCTCTCCGTGAACTGGTGTCGGCCATCTATGTGGATGCCCCGGATAAGTCCAGCGGAAAGCGGGTGCAGCACATCCATATCAAGTACGATGGGCTGGGGTACATCCCTCTGGATGAACTGGAAGCAAAAGAAAAGGCGTGACCGAAGTCACGCCAAATCTGCCCCATTGCGGGAACTTTTGCAAATACTGTTTTATGGGAACTCTGCTACGGGGAACGCCCTGTTGTACATATCGCTATCGTCTGTGGCTTTTGGCAGGGTGCGTCCGCAGGGCGCACCCTGTTTTTGTTTTTATCAAACAAATCGACAGCACAATCATAGCAACAATTGGAGAGAAAAGGAACGCGAACAATCAATCTCTGGACTGTGATATGGGATCACCCGGCCAAATTGATTCTTTTCCGCAAGCTCCCGGCACTGCCTTGCATCCAGATGCACCGGGTACCGCAGGAAGAGCATCTGTCCCTTCTCCAGCATTTCTGCACTCAGGCTGCCTGCATCCGGGGTCCCGGTCATAATGCCGAGTGCCCCATGCGCGACCATTTCGCGTGCACGCTGCCCGGCTTTTCCTGTCAGCTGCGGGCCGCTGAGAAAGACAACGCCTTTTTCCCGGCTGAGAAAAGCATCCGGCTGTACCCAGTCCGCAAAATGCGGCGGCACAGGCAGCAGCCACGGCCCGCCCAGCTGGATCTGCTGTACCTGACGAAGGAAATGCGCATCGCCGTAAAATTTCAGATTCGGTGCAAAGCGTTTCAGCAGCAGAAGGATCTCCGGCCCTCGGCCATATTTCGGCACCGGGAAGAACAGGAGCTGCGTCTGTTTCAGGCACTGCACGGTCTCCACACAGAGCTTTTTGACGCAAGTGTTCCAGTCTGCGTCCGTGCTGCCGTAAGCAGCATCCAGAACGGCCAGATCTGCCGTCTGGCTCCGCAGCGGGTCGCAGGGGTAGAGCGGGCTGTGCTCTGCATAGTCGCCGGAAAAGAGGATGCTCTTTTCGTCCCATTCAAATCGCAGCCAGACGCTGCCCGCACAGTGACCGGAACGTTCCCATGTAACTTGCAGGCCAGACAGTTCCGGCACGGTTCCGAAAGTTTTGCAGGGGCAAAGGCTCTCCAACGCCCGAATGTGATTCAAGGAGAAGGGCAGTTGGGTCAGAGTAGGCAGCGTAGCATAGATTGACCCCTGATACCCCTGCTGCGCAAGCCACGGCAGCGCCCCGGTGTGGTCTGCGTGGCTGTGGGTCAGAAAGACAGCCCGCAGTTTTTGAATCTGCTCCGCATTCAGTCGGGGCAGATTATCTTCTGCACCCGCCAGCAGGCCGCAGTCCACCAAAAAAGCCTCTCCGTTCTGTTCCACATAAAAGCAGTTACGGCCATGTTCGCCGCAGCCTCCTGCAATAAAAAGTTCCATCTCAATGCACCTTCCGATGATCGATCACAGTGTTCAGGATCAGCAGTGCCGTGGTAGAAAACAGCACACACAGCACCGCCATAGCCATACCAACAGAGACGCTGCCCTGCTCGAACTCCCGCACGATGAAAGTAGAGACCACCAGTGTATTAGGCGGAGCGATCAGGCTGGCCGTCACCAGCTCCCGGAATGCGATGATAAAGGTCATCATCCAGCCGGTGGCGATGCCCTGCCGGATCAGCGGAAGGGTGATACGCCGCAGGATATAAGCCGGGCTTCCGCCGAACACCTGTCCTGCCGCCATCAGGCTATCACTGATCTGGGTAAAAGACGAGGTGACATACTGCACCGTATAGGGCAAAAACAGCACCACATAGGCCAGAACCATGATGGGGTCATTCAAACCGCAACTTGATTTCTTGCACAGAGCATCCGTTGATGCCGCTCTGCCCTGTACCATGGCAGATAAAGAAGCGACAGGACCGCAGCAAGAACCGGCAGAAAGCCCATCAGATAAAACCGTTCTCCCAAGCAGTGGGCGAAAAAGGCTGTGATGGCATTGCCCTGCGGATCATTGAGAAAGAAAAAGTTTGTTTTCAGCATCCGATTCAGGAAAAAGATCGGCGTTGCGGTTGCGCACAGAAAAGCCAGCACCCAGCGAATGTGATGAACCTGCGGGCGAAATCCGCCAGCAAGCAGAAGGACCGGATAGAGGATCAGCAGAACGTGGATGCTGTAGGAATGCAGGTGCAGCAGATTCCAGACCGGGAGCCGCTGCCACGAGGGGCTCAGCATTGCGACCACCGCTCCCGGAAGACAGAGCGCATAAAGGATTTCCTTGCTTCGGCGGCTCTGGTGTACGGCATCGTACCAGCAGACAAAGATGTTGATGCTGCACAGGTGGAGAGGCAGATAGGTCACGTTCCATTGGCCGGTGTAAAGCAGGACAGCCTGCTTCATAAACTCATCAGCTAGCATCAGGACAAAAACAGCTCGAAGGATCTGCTGCCGTGTCATTTCCCTGCATCGGCGATAGATCATAGCACAGAGAACGACGATTGCAATCGCTACGAGCAGTTCTGCCCAATGGACGGCACCAAACAGCGGGAATGCGCGGTAATCTGCCCCGCGCTCTGCCTGTATCGTCTGCACAGACTTCCAGAAATCTTCCATAGGAACCCTCCTTTTCTGCGATTTCATTTTACAATAAAATTGTATCATGGAAATCGAATTGGAGAAACCGTGCTGTGGTCAAATCCATGTGAAATCCGGGTGCAGCTCATTTCAGGTCGGAATGCACATTGGCCTGATAAGCTTCCTCATAGAACTGTGCTTGGCAGTCCACCGCATCGGCACCGGGCATCCGACGGACATAGTTACCGTCCGGCTGCTGTACACGGGCATTGCTGTTATCGGCCAGCATCGTATTAAAAATGTGCTGCAGGCGTGCTTTCAGAGTCGGAGCCGTGACCGGCGCAGCAATTTCCACACGGCGGAGAGTCGAGCGGGTCATCCAGTCGGCCGAGCCGATGTAATATCGGGCACGCTCTCCCCGCCCAAAAATATAGATACGGGAATGTTCCAGATAGCGGCCCACAATGCTGATGATGTGGATGTTGTCCGTTTCGTCCGGGACTCCAGCCCGCAAACAGCAGATGCCGCGCACCATCATATCAATATGGACGCCCGCCTGACTTGCCTCGATGAGCTTGTTGATGAGCACTTTATCTGTCAGGCTGTTGATCTTGATGCCGATGTATCCGCCCTCCTCGCGGGCGGCGGCTTCAATTTCGCCGTCTATCAGATTCAGCAGACGGTTCTGCAGGCAATGGGGTGCTACCAGCAGATTCTTGACCGAATCCACCGTTTCGCCCTGATCCAGTGCGCGGAAAATCTCGGTCGCTTCCAGACCGATTTCCCTAGATGCGGTCAGGAAGGAAAGGTCGGTGTACAGGCGGCTTGTCTTTTCGTTGTAGTTGCCGGTGCCAATCTGGGTGATAAAGGAAATGCCGTCCTTTGTTTTGCGGGTGATGAGACAGAGCTTGGAGTGGACTTTCAGCCCTTCGATGCCGTACACCACATGGCATCCTGCCCGCTCCAGCAAACGAGACCACTCGATGTTGTTTTCCTCATCAAAGCGGGCTTTCAGTTCCACCAGAACATCCACCTGCTTGCCATTTTCGGCGGCTTCCACCAGCGCGTCTACCACCTTGCTGTGGTTGGCAAGGCGGTACAGGGTCATCTTGATGGACACCACATCCGGGTCGCAGGCGGCTTCGTGCAGCAGCTGCAGGAAGGGCCGGATGCTCTCATACGGATAATGGAGCAGCTTGTCCTCCTGCATGATCTGCGGAATGATGGGTTTGCGCTCGTCCAGTGCAGGGCTGGGCTGCGGGTGGCGGGGCGCAAAGAACAGGTCGGTATGGCTGCGCAGCTGATCCTCGATCTGGAACAGGAAGGAGTGGTCCAGCGGAGAATCGTATTCAAACACCCGCTTGGGGTCCAGTTTCAGATTTTTGCACAGGGATTGGATGATTTCTTCATCGATCTCACGACTCAGTTCCAGACGGACAGGTGCCAGCTTCTTGCGCTTTTTCACCACCTCGGCCATGTGGTCCCGGTAGTTCAGGTCTTCGTCGTAGATCAGGTCGGCGTCAATATCCGCATTGCGGGTGATGCGGGCCAGCGTTTTGCTGCTGACCTTATAGCCCTTATACAGCAGCGGCAGGAAGTGCAGGATCAGTTCCTCCGACAGAATAAAGCAGCCGGTACGGCCCGGCACCGGCACCAGCCGGGGGAAGATCTCGCTGCCGCAGGGCACGATGCCGATCTTTTTCTTTTCCGCCTTGGTGCTCAGCACCGCAACGGCATAGATGCCCTTGTTTTTCAGGAACGGAAATGCCTGCTTTTTGCTGATGATGAAACTGGACAGCAGCGGCAGATAGTCCTGCCGGAACAGTTTTTCCAGCTCCGCACGGCTTTCTTCTTCCATGTGAGCAAAATCCAGCAGGCGGATACCCTGCTCTGCAAGCTGTTCCAGCAGACCATTGTAGGCAGCATCCCGCCGGGCCGTCAGCTTATGAATAAACGCCAGTGCAGCATCGATCTGCTCCCCGCTGGTCATGTTGGTCTTGTTTTCTCGTGCGTTTTTGTCCAGCAGCATTTGGTCCTGCAGGCTGCCGATGCGCACCATGAAAAACTCATCCAGATTGCTCTGGAAAATCGACAAAAAGCTCAGCCGTTCACACAGCGGCAGACGGGAATCCTCTGCCTCCTCCAGAACGCGTTCGTTGAACCGCAGCCACGAAAGCTCACGGTTTGCATAGCAATGATAGGTGTTTTCCATATTCCTCTTCCTTTTCTCCGACCGGAATGCAGCGGATTGCATGATACAAACGCTTTTATTGTACCGTGCAAATGTAAAATCAAAAATCAGGAATGTGTCTGGAATATGTAAAATTGCTTTCGCACACAGATTTTACCGCAATTTGATTGCAACTGCGCCAAAATTATCGTACAATCATAAATACTTTCTTTTCACAAGAGAATCGAGGAACAAAAGCCATGACGTATAAGGACATCAAGCACAACGAAGAAGTCAACGAACTACTGAAAAAGGGCAACCAGAATCTGGGCCTGCTGGGCTATACCGACCACTCACAGGCTCATTGTGTCCGGGTGGCAGAGACTGCCGCCCACATCCTGAAAAAATTCGGCTATCCGGAGCATGACATCGAGCTTGCCCGGATCGCAGGCTATATGCACGACATCGGAAACGCCATCAACCGCAGCCGCCACGCCGAATACGGCGGGCTGCTGGCCAACGAGATTCTCAAACAATATGACCTGAGCATTCCGGACCGCATCACCATCGTGTCTGCCATTTCCAACCACGATGAATCTACCGGCGGTGCTGTGGACCCCATCTCGGCAGCTCTCATCATCGGCGACAAGACCGATGTGCGCCGCAGCCGCGTGCGGGAAAAACCGAAGGCAACCTTTGATATCCATGACCGGGTCAATTATGCCGTGACAGATCAAACCCTGAAGATCAACGCTGAGAAAAAGGTCATCTCGCTGAACCTGCAAATTGACACTGACATTTGCAGTATGTACGAATACTTTGAGATTTTCCTGCAGCGGATGCTGATGTGCCGCGGGGCCGCCGATATGCTGGGAGCAACCTTCAAGCTGACGGCCAACGGTGCCAAAGTTCTTTGAAAGTAGAAAAGCCGAAGTTGTCGCACACTTTTGTGTGCAGCAACCTCGGCCCAATTTTAATCTTCCAATCCATGACTCCCGGCTACATTCTTCAAATATTCCTCCGGGTCACCATTCAGAATCAAATCCGCATAGCCCAGCGGGTCATTGTAAATAAGGTAATCCAGCTCCGTCTGCTGCGCCATGGTAACGTCCAACGCATCCTCGACCCCGGTACAGTCGATAGAGATTTTTCTCCCATCCCGGAGCAGCAGCTCCACACAGCCGGTGTCCATGTTGAATTTGCAAGCTCTTTCATCGTACTTCATGTTTGTGTCCTTTCTGCCTTACGGCACCTTTACAGTTGTGACTTTCGTTACACGATTCTTCTGATAAGGTTTCGGACACACAGCCGTCAGGGAAGAACCCGAATTTTCATTTCCGAAGAAAACGAAAAATCCGAACCCTTCTCCTATCGAGAAAAGGTTCGGATTTTCATGGTTTGGTGCGGATAAGAGGACTTGAACCTCCACCGAGTTGCCCCGATTAGAACCTGAATCTAACGCGTCTGCCAATTCCGCCATATCCGCATATTCTGTTTTGTTTGCGAGCTGTGTTGCTCGGAACGATAGTTATTATACCAGATATGGCAGAATTGTCAAGCATTTTTTCAAAAAAACTTTTTCCTCACTACAAAACGTCATACTTTCGCGAAAAAAGCCCTCTGCAGGCCGATTTTCCGGCGGTGCAGAGGGTCGGAGTTTCTTTGTTTTTTTCTTCAGCAGGCAGCCGTTCCGGAGGCCAGAAGATCAGACTTTGCCCCACACCAGCCACAGGTACGCATAACCTGCCAGCACGGCGACCAGCGTAAAGGGCACGCCAATGCGCAGGAAGTCGCGGGTGGTGACGGTCTCGCCGTTTTTGCGCAGAATGCCAATGGCCGCGATATTGGCCGAAGCACCGATGGGGGTCAGGTTGCCGCCCAACGTTGCACCGGTGAGCAGGCCGAAGTAAAACACATAGGGTTCCACGCCCACGCCATCGTTCATCAGGGCGGCGATGCTTTGCACCACCGGCAGCATGGCGGCCACGTAAGGGATGTTATCGATGAAGGCCGAAAGCACCACCGACACCACCACCAGCAGGGTGAACAGCCGGAAAGGGCTTTCCCCTGCCACGGCATGGAACAGCCGGGCTGCTGCGTCGATAGCACCCGCCGCGTGGATGCCCGCAATCACGATGAACAAGCCAAACAACAGCAGCAGGGTATCGCAGTCCAGCTCGCCCAACACATGCGCCAGTGGCTTTGCCGACCCTGCCCGCAGGCAGGCGCGCGCCACGCCAAACAGGCACAGCCCCATGCACACAAGACCGCTGCGCAGCTCGTACACCGTGTGCAGCGGCCCGGCTGCAGGCTCCGGCAGGAAGGATGCCGCAATGAGCAGCCCCACCGTGAGCAGCATCAGGGCAGTGGGCACATCGTCCTCCACCTCAGTCTCCACCTTTGCGGCGATAGGCTGGGTCTCGCGGCGGAACAGCCACAGCAGCACTGCCAGCGAAGCAAGTGCGCCCAGCTCTACGCCCCAGAAGATGCCCGGACGGCCCCGCATCCAGAAGAAATCGAAGAAATTCATGTCGGCAAAGCTGCCCAGCAGGATGCTGGTGGTGTCGCCCACCAGCGTGGCCGCGCCCTGCAGGTTGGAGGACACCGCAATGGCAATGAGCACCGGCACCGGCGAGATCTTCAGCTTGCGGGCAATGGCAAGGCCCACCGGTGCCACCATGAGCACCGTGGCCACATTGTCCACAAAAGCACTGATGACACCGGCGAACAGCGCCAGCATACACACCGCCCACTTGACATCCGGCACACGGACGATAAGCATTTCCGCCAGGCGGGCAGGCATTTTGCTCTCGATGAACAGTGCCACCGTACCCATGGTGCCCGCCATCATGAGCAGCACATTATAATCCACGGCCTGCAGCGCGGCGCGGAGTGAAAACTCGTAGACCCCTGCCTCGCCCAGCACAATAAAGAGCACCGCACTGCACAGTGCCACCCACGGGCGGTACTGCTGCAGCCGCAGCATCAATACATAGGTAACAGCAAACAGGATCAGTGCAAGTATCATTCGTTGATCTCCCCGCTGCGGGCATCCTCGTCGATCATGCGGTAGCCCACGCCCAGCTCATTGAGGATATAGGCATTGCTGCCCGGACGGCTGCCCAGCTTTTTGCGGATATTGGCCATGTTCACCTGCAGCTTTTTGGTGCTGCCGATGTCGGTATCGCCCCAGATGGCCTTGACGATGGCCGCATAGGTCATCACGCGGCCCGCGTGCTGGGAAAGGAATGCCACGATGTTGTATTCGGTCTGGGTCAGCTTGATCTCCTGCTCGTCCACGAACACCTTACGGCGGTCATAGTTGATGCGCATTCCCTGTGCGCGGAACTCACCCGCCGGGGCATTGCCGCCGTGCATAGCACTGTAGCGGTTCAGCCGCAGGGCAGCGCGCACGCGGGCCAGCAGTTCGCCGGTGCTGAAGGGCTTGGTGATGTAATCATTGGCACCCAGATCCAGCGCTTCGATCTTATCCATCTCGTCGGTGCGGGCCGAGAGCACCACGATGGGGGTCATATACTTCTGCCGCACGGTGCGGATGAATTCCAGCCCGTCCCGGTCCGGCAGGCCCAGATCCAGAATGACCAGATCCGGGTTGTGGGAGGCGAACAGAGTCAGGCCCATGGTACAGGTATGAGCCACCAGAGCCTGATAATCGTTGGTGGTGAGCAGCGTTTCGATAAAGCTGCAGATATTTGCCTCATCCTCTACGATCAGGACCTTGAATTTGTTATTGCTCATCTTCTGCATCCTCCATTTCAATTTCTTCGGTCTCCAGCCAGAAGCGGATGGTCGTTCCCTCACCCAGACGGCTCTCGGCCTTGATCTCGCCGCCGTGCGCCTTGATGATGGCCGCACACACCGAAAGGCCGATGCCCATGCCGTGCTTGCGGCTGTCTGCCGGTACATCCGGGTCGGTGCCGGAGAACAGCGTTTTCAGCCGTTCTCTGGGGATGCCGCAGCCATCGTCCGTCACCTCGAACACCGCACGATTGCCCACCGTGAACACCTTCAAGGTCAGTTTTGTCATGCCCTCGGCGTGCAGAGCGGCATTTTCCAGCAGGTTCATCAGCACCTGCTGGATGAGCATGGAATCCATGGGGATCACGATAAAGGCATCCGGCGTTTCCAGCTCCACCGGGATCTCCGGGTAGCGCTTGCGGAACTTGACCAGCACCGTATCCAGCAGTTCGTCCAGCACAGTGGGGGTCTTTTGCACCGTCACCTTCTCGCTGTCGATGCGGGTGACGGAAAGCAGATTCTCCACCATGCGGGTCAGCCACTGGGCATCACTGCAGGCTTCGCCAAGCAGTTTAATGGTCTTTTCCTTATCCAGCGAGTCATAATTTTCAATCACAGTGGAGCAGGCACCGTAGATGGAGGTGAGCGGGGTGCGCAGATCGTGAGAAACCGCGCGCAGAAGGTTTGCACGCATTTTTTCCTTTTCACTCTCCATACGCAGCTGTTCCTGCTTTTTGATGCGGGTGGTGAGGGTGCTGGTCATGATGGACACCACCAGCATCACAAGGCCGGAGAACAGGTTTTCCGACAGGGTAAAGTTGAAGGCGAAATACGGTGAGAGGAAGGCAAAGTTCACAGCCAGCACGCTGATGAGCGAAGCCGCCACACCCCACGCATAACCTTCTGTATACATAGAGGTGACGAATACCGCCAGCATAAAGATAAGCATTGCTACGCCCTCAATGCGACCCATAACGGCCTGTGTAAGCATCACCATGGCATAGGCGGCGAACAGAGCCAGCAGCATTACGGTGGCATCCCGCACAAGCGTCTGTTTTTTCATGCACATTCCCCTTCCCAAATAATATATTCCGTTTCCCGCATTATACCATAGAAAAACTAAAGATACAGTAAAAATCCTTTGCCGTAAAGAGGGACGCGATTTGACACTCCCTCTCCCCCGTAGTAGAATAGCCTTATCAACACTTTATCTCACTGGATCAGGAGTAACGATATGCTGTATTTCGAGAACGACTACTGTGAGGGTGCACACCCTGCCATCCTGCAAAAGCTGGCCGAGACCAACTTTGAAAAGGTGCCCGGCTATGGCACCGACCCCTACTGCGCCAGCGCCAAAGCAAAGATCTGCGCTGCCTGCGGCTGCCCGGATGCAGACGTGACCTTCATCTCCGGCGGCACCCAGACCAACGCCATCGTCATTGCGTCCATGCTGCAGCGCTGGCAGGGCGTGATGGCTGCTGCCACCGGCCATGTGGCTGCACACGAAGCCGGTGCCATTGAGTATACCGGCCACAAGGTCATTGCCCTGCCCGCCCACGAGGGCAAGGTGAGCGCCGCCGATGTGCGCGACTGGTGCGCCACCTTCTATGCCGATGCCAACCACGACCACATGGTGTTCCCCGGCATGGTATATATCTCTCACCCGTCCGAGTACGGCACCCTGTACACCAAGGCTGAGCTGGAAGAGCTGCACGCTGTGTGTCAGGAGTACCACATGCCCCTGTTCATGGACGGCGCACGCCTGGGCTACGGTCTGATGGCCAAGGGCACCGATGTTACCCTGCAGGATATCGCCCGCCTGACCGATGTGTTCTACATCGGCGGCACCAAGGTGGGCGCGCTGTGCGGCGAGGCCGTGGTGTTCCCCCACGGCGCACCGGCCCACTTTATGACTATGGTCAAGCAACAGGGCGCGCTGCTTGCCAAGGGCCGTCTGATGGGCCTGCAGTTCGATGTGCTGTTCACCGACGATCTGTACACCCGCATCAGCCGGAACGCCATCGAAACCGCAGACCGTCTGAAGGAGGGCCTTGCTGCCAAGGGCTACCGCTTCTATATGGAGTCGCCCACCAATCAGGTGTTCCCCATTCTGGAAAACAGCCAGCTGGAAGCGCTGGAGCCACTGGCAAAGTTCGGCTTCTGGGAGAAGTACGACGACACCCACACCGTGATGCGCATTGCCACCAGCTGGGCCACCCGCATGGAGGAGATCGAGCAGCTGATCGACCTGATGTGACCCTGCCGAAGATTTTCTGCCGGTTTTATGCGGGATACCAATTGCAATTCCTTTCACAATGTGGTATCTTTTGGGTAGACCAATGGGTTGGAGACGGTGGGCCTTGCAGGACAGCGTTCCGGCCAGCTGGCTCTATGAAATGATCGGAAAGAAGGTATTTTAACATGGGCTTTTTTGATAAGCTGTTCGGCGGCAAGACCGAGCAGGAAGAGACCGCTAAATTCTTTGGTCAGAGCAAGACCGTTCTGACCCCCATCCGCGGCAAGGTGCTGGCACAGGCCGACATCCCCGACGAGACCTTTGCACAGGGCATCCTTGGCCCCGGCTGCGGCATCGAGCCCACCGGCAAGACCGTGTATGCTCCGTTTGACGGCACCGTGGAACAGGTGGCTTCCACCCTGCACGCCGTGGGCCTGACCAGCGAGGACGGCATTGAGATCCTGATCCATGTTGGCATGGACACCGTGGAGATGCAGGGCAAGGGCTTCAAGGCACTGGTCAAGGTGGGCGATAAGGTCAAGGCCGGCACCCCGCTGCTGAAGGTGGATCTGGACGCCATCCGCGCCGCAGGCCATCCCACCGCTACCGCCATCATCGTGACCAACGGCGATGACATGGGCGAGCTGAAGATGCTGGCCGAGGGCGATGTGCTGGCCGGCACTCCGCTGTTCAAGTTCTGATCGTAATCGTAAAAGGCGTGAGCTTCCATTCGGAGGCCCACGCCTTTTTTGTTATTCCTTTTCTTGTTTATATTTCAGCGCCTTCTGGGCGAAATGTCCATCGAAGAACTGGATGAAGGGGCCAAGGGCGATGATGATAACACCCACCACCATGCCGATGATGCGCCGCGCCGAGGGCATCTGCGGGTTCTTTTTCATGATTCTGTTCTCCTTTTTTGCACCAGTTTTACAACGTTCGTTGAAAGCTCAGCGGTGAAGCTGCGTTTCGATCCTTGCCCTGTCTAGCCCTTCGCCAATGACGATGAGCACATCCTGCCCCTGCGGGATGGGTTCCAGCGTTCTGCCGGCAGCGGTGGCGTTCAGCTCCAGCCAGCCGGTGGTGCCCTGCGGGTCCGGTGCAAAGCCCTTCACCCGCAGCACATGGCCGCAGGCGGCATCCGCAAACAGGTGGTCGGCAGCGGCCTGCAGCTGCTGCAGCGTCAGGTGCTGCTCCAGAAAGCACAGAGAGCTGAAGGCTTCGTGCTCGTCAAAATGCAGCTTTTCGCAGCTGGCCTGCCTGCAGCCGCAGGCCGCAATGGCGGCAAGGTCGGCATCGGTAAGCCGTGCCCAGTCCTTGGTGATGATCTCTTCCGGCGCAAAGCGGCGGGAGCACTTGCAGCCCTCCAGCGCACGGGTCAGGTGGGCCACGGCGGCAGCGGTCTGCTGCTGCCCGGCCAGCTGGGTACGGCTGACCAGCACCCGGCCCGCGTTGGCCGTCTCGGATGCCAGCACGTACTCAGCCTGCGGCGAAAGCGTTTCCGGCAGCATGGCATCCACTATGGCGATCACATTGCCGATGTGATACCAGCGGTCCAGCGGGTCGTCCCGCAGCACATCAAAAAACTCGTCCACATCAAAGATGCCGCTGGGTTCCACCACCACCCGGTCAAACCCGCGCATGGCCATGGCAATGAGCTTGGTGCGCATCCGGCGCTGGTGGGTGTCGCAGTCGCATCCGCCGCTGATGGTCTCAAGGTCGCAGTTCGGGCCAAGAAGGTCCTGCACCAGCATGGCATCCACGTTCACTGCGCCGAAGTCGTTTTCCAGAATGCAGACATTGTGGCCCTGTGCCACCAGATACCGGACATACCGGCGCAGAAAGGTGGTTTTGCCTGCGCCCAGAAAGCCGGTGATAAGGTCTACCTGTACCATAATAAAAAAGCACCTCCTGTGCTGTTGTTTGCCCGGTTCCAGTATACCGCAGCAAACTGCAATACGCCAGTGGCAGATGCAAAAAGCCCCGCATTTCTGCGGGACTTTTTATGTTCGTATTCAGCCGCTGTCGGATGCAGAGCTGTACTCGGCAATGACCTTGCGGGCGGCAGGTGCCATTTTGGCCGGTACGGCGGCAGGTTTTGCAAGGAAGTAGCCCTGCAGCGCATCCGCGCCCAGCTCGATGACCTTGCGCAGCTCGGCGGCGGTCTCCACGCCCTCGGCAATGATCTGCATGTTGCGCGGGTGGGCATAGGCCACGATGTTCTGCACGATCTGCTGCTTGTCCGGGTCGGTATCGATGCCGCGGATGATGGCGATATCCACCTTGATGAACCGGGGCGAAAGCTCCAGCAGGCTGTTCTCGTTGGCAAAGCCGCTGCCGTAATCGTCCAGCGCGAACATGCCGGAGAAGCCCGGCACATGGCGCTTGGCCTCCAGTGCTTCGTGGTTAATCTCCTCTTCCTCGGTGATTTCAATGACCATCTGGCGGCACAGCTCATGCCAGCGGCTTTCCATATACTCGCTGTCCTCTCTGGGCAGGCAGACGCTTGCAATGGAGTTGATGAACAGCATCGTGTCCCTGCGCACAAGGCCCTCGCTGCGCAGGTGGTCGAAGTTCTCCAGCGATTTGAAGAAGGTCAGCCGCTCGATCTCGCACAGTGCGCCCTGCTCCCGCGCCAGCTTCATGATGGTAGCGGGCGAGCGCAGCGCTTCCATATCGGAGCGCATCAGGGCTTCGTAGGCCATCGCCTTGCCGGTGCGGGCCGAGAAGATGGGCTGGAACACATAGCACACCCGCTCCTCGGTAAGCAGCTGCTGGAAGTCGCGTCTCAGCTGTGCGGCCTGTGCTTCCTGCTGGTAGATCTCCATGCTGAACTCTTCCAGATGTCCCTTGTTGGTGCGCTTGACCTGATAGAGGGCAAAGTCGGCATACTTTTTCAGGGTGTCCATATCGGTGCCGTTGGCCGGGTACCACGCCACACCGCCGGAAATGCTGATACGCAGCTCATTGCCGCTGGGCAGGATGGCAACGCTCTTCTGCATGGCGCTGCTCAGGGTGCGGATCTTCTCACGGATCTGATCCTGACTGGAATAGCCGTAGAACAGCAGCACGAACTCATCGCCGGAAAGGCGGGACACCACAGTGCCGTTGGGTGTGTTCTCCGCAAGGCAGCGGCCAGTGCGGTGGATGTACTGGTCGCCCCAGTCGTGGCCGTAGGTATCATTGATGTGCTTGAGGTTGTCCAGATCCATCATCAGCAGAGCTGCAACGCCCAGCTGGTGCGGATCGTGGAACAGCTCTTCGCTCACGCGGTGGAAGGCCTGACGGTTATACAGGCCGGTCAGGATATCGTAATCGCGTTCGTGCTCAATACGCATGCGCTCCAGCGTGGTGGCGGTAACGTCCTCAGCCAGCCCCACCTGCGTGGTCTGGTCGTTGGTGACGCGCAGCATGATGTAGCGGGTCTCGCCCTCCCTGCGGATGGTGAGTATCTTGTCTCCCTCTGCCGTGGTGGTACAGGGATGGGAAAGCTGGATGTTGCTCAGCTTTTCCTCAAAGCGGCGCACACTCAGGAAGTGATCCTTGGGCTGGGGGGCACCCAGCAACGCAAAAAAGTTATCGGTAACATACACACTGCCAGTGTCGAACCTCAGCTCATAGCCGCCCAGCTCCACACTGGCCATGTCCATGATGCGCAAAAACTTTGTGGAGTTGTTCAGCAGCTCGCTGTTCAAGCTGGTCAGTGCATCGGCCAGACGGTCCAGCTCCCGGATGTTGGTATGGGACAGCTGCGGGAACTGCTTTTTCTCCTGCCCGTCCACCACTTCGTGATACAGCAGCTCCACCGGATAGGCCAGATTGCGGGCAATGACCAGACTGCCCAGCGCGCCCAGCACCAGCGTAAACACAATGGCAATGGCGATCACGTTGCGCACATTGTCTGCAAAGGCAAACAGCACCTTGCTGTTCACGGTGCCGATCAGCAGCCAGCGCTCATTGGAAAATGGCGCGTTGCGGCTGTACAGGGTAATGGGCAGGGCCACGGCATAATAGTCTTTATTCCGTAGCGTCAGCCAGCACTCGTCCGCCCGGAGTTCGCAGTTCATCATGCCGGCCGGTGCTTCCGAAGTGATCATATCCTCGCTGGAAGTGACCGCCTTGCTGACGATAAAGGAGGTATCTTCCTCATCAGCAGTGGTGGAGACTAAGAAGTAGGTGCCGGTATTGCCGTCCTGCAGTTCACTGTAAGGCAGCTTTGTCTGCAGGTAGCTGGTAAGCAGCTCCACACCCACCACACCGTAGATCGTGCCGTCCGGCAGGATCAGCGGCTGGGAGTAGGCAATGGCGGTGCGGCTGTCGTTGCCTATCTTATAGGAACTGGTGCTCCAGCGGCCGTAATCCTCGGCGTTCAGCCTTGCGCCGTCCTCCCACGCGGTCTGGAAGGGAGTCTTGAAAAAGCCGTTGTCCTTCAGGCCGTAGTAGCGCAAGGTGGGCTGCCAGCTTTTATCGGTGGTGATGCCCAGCTTTTTGACCACCGCCGAGCTGCCGCGCTCGATCATCAGATCGGCGGTGTCCTCCGAAGGGCGGGCATCCGGGTCCAGATCCCGCAGGTAGATGCCGGACAGGCCGCAGCCCACATCAAGGTTGTGCAGATTCACGGTGTTCAGTACCACAAAGATGCCACTGACCGGTTTTGCTCGCAGGGTGTTCACCAATTCCGGCGCAATGGCCGTGAGCAGTGCGTCGCTCTTCTCACGGCTCGTGTTCAGTTCGGCCAGATCGAGCTGGCCTTCTTCCTGCATGGCAAGAACGGTATTGTTGATGTGCTCCGACAGATCGGTCAGGTTCTGTGCATCCTGCATCAGGTCCTGCACGTAGCTGACGCGGTTGCGCACCTGCATGTTGAGCATGTCCTTGGCGTTCTGGTTCAGCCTGCCGTCCACATTGGTAATGGCAATGCTGACTGCCAGCAGCACCACCTCCACCAGCATCACCAGCATCATGGCGTTAAAAATGGTGCGGAAGATAGGCCTGCCTGTTTTTTTGCGCTGGGCGGCATCCGTATCCTTCTGTCTGCGCAGCATCGCCATCACCTCTCTTCCTCAGCGTGTTCCGTCGGCTCAGCCCTCGTACTGTTTGAGCTGGCTGCAGATATCCTGATACCATGCCTCAAAGTGATCGTCGGTCAGGAACTCGGCTTCTGCGTCCGCAGCGGCAAGGTCACTCAGGCCGTATTCCAGCACCTTGCGGGCGCTGCTGCCGCAGCTCACGCAGCCAAGGGCCAGCGCCGCGGCGCACAGCCCGGACACGACCGCTTTGAGATATTTTTTCATCGATTTTCTCCCCTGAGGACGCTCACGCAGCAGGACGTTCCGGCTACCATATCACCCGATTATACCTAGTTTATCATACCATCTTTTTCCGGGTGCGTAAACAAAATCCGGCAAAAACCTTCACGATCACAAGAAAGCGGAAGAACTTTCCACCCGTCGGAACAAAAAGCACAGCCGTCAACAGTTCATCCGCCTCGGCCAGCTGGGCCTCGGCAGCGGCATCGTCCAGCATATCCCTGCCCGCGCAGCGCTGCAGGATGACATGGCACACCGGGCGGCGTGTGGCCTCCAGCACCGAGTGACGGAAGCCGTAGCGGGAGACGTTCTTTTTGCCGTACAGCAGGATGAAGCCCATGCTGTTGCGGCTGTCCGCCCGCAGGAAGCCGTGGGTGATGTAGGGCATTGTAAATGGTAAATATAGAAGAAGCACCGCTACGCAGTACAATTTTGCCGCCATCATTGAACGAGCGCAGCCCCCAGCAAGACCTTCAATCTGGCGGGCCTTGTGGGCAGCTACCATTTCAGCGGCGAGTAGGTATAAATTTTTGATACAGTAAGAGGGGCTGCTGCACTTTCGGCTAAAACGATGTGCAGCAGCCCCTTCTTCGTATCGGATACAGACAACAAAAAAAGCGTTCTGAGAGATCTCAGAACGCTTGGTGGTTGCGGGGGCCGGATTTGAACCAACGACCTTCGGGTTATGAGCCCGACGAGCTACCAGACTGCTCCACCCCGCGATATTTACTTTGTGCTCTCAGCGGTTCTCGCTGACTGCTCAAGTATAATACCACAAGGGCGGGCGGATGTCAAGTATTTTTTTGATTTATTTTTTCTTCTTTTTCCAAACCACGAACCCTGCGCAGGCGGCGGCTGCGATCACCACCACCGGCCATGCACCGGCAAGGGCAACGATGACCTGCTGCAGGCCACCCACAAAGTTCTGCCAGCCAGCGGAAAGGGCGCTGACAAAGCGGCTGCCGAAGCCCTCGCTGGGCGGCGAGTAGGTGCTCACCTCGCTCAGGCTCACGTACACGGTGCACTCTTCCACCTGATCGTTGTACCAGTCCATCTGGCTCTGCCAGCTCTCGATCTGGCTCTGCACATCCGTCAGGCTGGACTCGATCTCAAGCAGGTCGGAGAGGTTGTCGGCCTGCTGCTGCAGCTGCTGCAGGCGGGTTCGCTGGTTTTTGAGATTCTCAAGCCGGGTCTCCACGTCCATGTACTGGGCGGTCACGTCGTCGGCCTGCTGGTTTTTGTAGGTCACGTTGCCTGCTTCGGCCACGGCGGCAAGAAAGTTCTCGTAGTTCTGCTGCGGCACCCGGTAGGTCAGGCTGACACTGCGGCTGTCACCGGCATCCGAGTATTCACTGCTGGATTCCAGATAGCCGCCCGCTTCAGCAAGGGCAGCATCCAGCGCAGCGCGGGCTGCGTCGTAGTCCTTGCTTTCCAGGCTGAGGTTCGCGGTGTAGATGATCTTTGCGTGGTCGGTGCTGTGGGCCGCTGCTGCCGCGTCGTCCTCCGAATAAACAGCGGTGCCGTTGTCTGCACTGCTTTCCAGCGCCATGGTGTTCAGACTGTAATCGGCTGCCATGGGGCTGTCCACAGCGGCGCGGTCCGCGCCGCCTGCCGCCATCACCGCCGCAGTGCTGTCCGCAGAATAATAGACCGCCGGGCTGCTGCTCTTTGCGCCAAGGCCGATTTGTCCGGTGGCAAAAGCACCATAGCCTACCACGCACACAGCAAGGCAGGCCGCCAGTGCGCCCACCCGCTTTGCGGGGAAGCGGATCAGTTTCTTCTTCGGCTGCACCGGGGCGGACTGAGCCGGTACCGGTGCGTCGGTTTTCATCATGGGCTGGGCCTTTTCTTCTTCGGTCAACTGGTCGGTCATGGCCAGCAGCTTTGCCTTCAGATCGTCCGGGGCGTAGAGGTCGTCCGTCTCCATCTTGTACTCATACCACCTCATCTTCGATCTCCTCCTTCAGCATCGTATGTAACTGCGCCCGGGCACGCCGCAGCCAGCTCAGCACTGTGTTGGACGGTGCGCCCATCATCCGGCCGATCTCCGCCGCCGTGTACCCCTCGTAGTAATGCAGATAGATAGCATTGCGGTAGTTTTCCGGCAGGGCGCGCACTGCGTCCAGCACACTGCCGTCCTCAAACGCATCGGGCGCGGGCAGGTTCTCGTCCAGCTCGGTGTCCTTCTGATGGGCTGCGCGGGTCAGGTCCCGGCAGCGGTTGATGGCCACCCGCAGCAGCCACGCCTTGAGGTGCTCCTCACTCTCAAACGTACCATTATAATGCAGGAGCTTCTCGTAGACATCCTGCACCACGTCCTCGGCATCGGCTGTGCATCGGCTGTTGTGTATGGCAGCGCGGTAAACAGCATCGCTGTATTTCTGCACTGCCAGCGTAAATACTTCGTTTCTGGTCAGCTGTCCCATAGTTTCAAGCTCTCCTTTACCGCCTGTACAGGGCTGGTGGAATTCGTGTTCCACGGGGGACATTCACCCTATACACGGCTGAACGCCCCCGAAGATTGCATTGCTGGAAAAATTTATGAAAATCACCTTTTATATACTCTCTGCAGCAGGGCCACCCGTTCTGCAAGGAAGGTCTCGGCCTTCGGATGGTGCAGCCAGCGCTTGTTCGCCGCTGTGCCAGCCAGCTTTCTGCCCAGCGCTTCCGGGTCGGTATCGGCCTGCATCACATCCTGCATGGTCAGCTGCAGCGTCAGCGCCGCAGGGGTGTCCGGCAGCGGCGGCAGCGGGTCCTCCCACACAAAGGGCGGCAGCAGCTGCACCGCCACCGTGGCGCGGGTGCACTCCTCGGTGAGCAGCAGGGCTGCAGGCGTGCCGTCCGGCTGGACGTGCAGGGTGTTGTACAGCAGCTGCAGACTGCCCTCGGCCAGCAGGCGGATATCCCCCTCCCGCCCGGTAGGCGAAAGGCTCAAATATTCCCGCGCCTCGTCCAGATAGATGTGCCGGGCCGGTGCCTGCACGCGGGCATACAGCGCAGGCAGCGCAAAGCGGCCCGCTTTGTCCAGTGCGTGCTGCAAAAGCAGGTAGAACTCGGTCAGTGGGTAGGCCGGGTCCGGCTGCGGCATCCCGAAATCGGGGCGCGATACGTGTCCTCCACCCATAGGGAACCTCCTTGACAAATAACGCTGATGCGGTATAATAAATACAGAAGGGGCGCTGACTGCAAGGGTCAGCTTTCCATCCCGCTTGTCAAAAAGATTGACCGCACAGTTTGGAAGCAGGGCGGTCAATCTTTTTTGTTATCATCGTCTTTCTTCTGGGAAAACTTTGCCACGACCTCAATGGTCAGGCGGATCACATCCACGATCAGGCTCAACAGTGTGAGAATGAACGTGAGCAATGCGAGAATCTCCAAAAGAGTCATCCGACATCCCTCCCTTCGCCTTCAAGGCTCCGGGCAGGGCACTTGCAAAAAAGTTTCCTCCCGGAACCTCTGCTTCATCCTAAGTAGAAAACTAGATAAGAAGAATCAGCGATAACGGGACAGAAAGCATGACCACCAACTTTGCAATCAGCGCCTTATTGACAGTATATCACATTTCCCGACTCGACACAATGTGTTTTGTCCCCCGGTCAGTGTGCCGGGAGTTTTTATTGTAAACCCCCTCGAAACTTTATTGTTGACCATCTGTCTCCCGCTGCGCTATACTCGGGCACAGATGCCTTGTAAATTTTTAACAGAGGGGAATTCTATTCTATGAAAAACAAAAAACTGACCACCTATCAGATGGCTGTCACTGCGCTGATGGCCGCCGCGCTGTGCGTGCTTGGCCCGCTGAGCGTGCCCATCGGAGCCATTCCCATTTCGCTGTCAAACTTTGTCATCTGCCTGACCGCATGGCTGCTGGGGCCCAAGTTCGGCACCCTGAGCGTGGCGGTGTACCTGCTCATCGGCCTTGTGGGCGTGCCGGTGTTCTCCGGCTACGGCGCGGGCATTGCCAAGTTGGCAGGCCCCACCGGCGGCTATCTGGTGGGCTACCTGCTGCTGGCCTTCATCGGCGGTCTGTTCATCGAAAAGAGCAAGGGCCAGCCGGTGATCTCCGGCATCGGCCTTGTGCTGGGCGATGCCGCCTGCTACGTGCTGGGCACCGCATGGTTCGTGTTCCAGATGCAGTGCGAGCTGGGCTATGCGCTTTCGGTGTGCGTGTACCCGTTCATTGCGCTGGATCTCGCCAAGATCGTGGTGAGCTGCATCGTGGGTGCACTGCTGCGCAAGCGTCTGGTACAGGCTGGCGTGCTGAAGCTGAAGGAAGCCTAACAGGAAAAGCAAAAGGGAGACTGCAAACGCAGCCTCCCTTTTTTATTTGTGATCCGTTATTTTACATAGCCAAGGGTCGCAGCCATCACGGCCTTGATGGTGTGCATCCGGTTCTCGGCTTCGTCGAACACGATGCTCTGTGGGCCTTCAAACACTTCATCGGTCACTTCCATGGCATCGCGGCCAAAGCGCTCGCCCATCTCCTTGCCCACGGTGGTCTTGTGGTCGTGGAAGGCGGGCAGGCAGTGCATGAACACAGCGTGCGGGCCTGCAATGTCCATCAGCTTCTGGTTGATCTGGTAGGCGGCAAGGTCGTTGATGCGCTCAGCCCACACCTCCACCGGCTCACCCATGGACACCCACACATCGGTGTACAGCACGTCGGCACCCTTGGCGGCCTTGGCGGAATCCTCCTCAAAGGTGAGGGTGGCACCGGTCTCGGCAGCGATCTTCTGGCACTCGGCCACGAGGGCAGCGTCCGGCTGGTACTTCTTGGGTGCACAGGCGGTGAAGTTCAGGCCCATCTTAGCGCAGCCCACCATCAGGCTGTTGCCCATGTTGTAGCGGGCATCGCCGAAGTAAACGAAATTGATGCCCTTCAGATGGCCAAAGTGCTCCCGGATGGTGAGGAAGTCAGCCAGGATCTGGGTGGGATGGAACTCGTTGGTCAGGCCGTTCCACACCGGCACACCGGCGTAGTGGGCAAGGTCTTCCACGATCTGCTGGCCATAGCCCCGGTACTCGATGCCGTCGAACATGCGGCCCAGCACACGGGCAGTGTCGGCGATGGACTCCTTCTTGCCGATCTGGCTGCCGGACGGGTCAAGGTAGGTCACTTCCATGCCCAGATCGTGGGCAGCGACCTCGAAGCTGCAACGGGTGCGGGTGGAGGTCTTTTCAAAGATCAGGGCGATGTTCTTGCCTGCCAGCTGGTCATTGTGGCGGATGCCGGCCTTCTTTTTTGCCTTCAGGTCTGCGGCAAGGTCCAGCAGTTCTTCGATCTCGGCAGGGGTGTAGTCCAATAGCTTCAAAAAGCTGCGGTTCTTCAGACTCATTGTATATTTCCCTCTCTATGCAAGCATTGTTGAATATTTATTCGAGATATAGCTCTATTATAATGATATCCTGTAAAAATTGCAATACCCTGTCGGATATGTTATACTAATCGTGCTGCCCTTCTCCATTCTGGCAACAGAAGGGAGGTGAGCCGGATGATCGACATTTTTACCAACTTTATCGTGGCTGTCGCAGCGCAGGTAGCTGCAACCTACCTGTGCAAGTGGCTTGAGAGTCACAGAAAGGGCAAGTAAGCACAAAGAACCCCCGCGGAGCTGCAACTCTGCGGGGGTTCGCTTTTTGTGAGCCGGTGATCTAACCTTACCAACTTTCTATCTTTAGTATATGCAATCCGGCGCAAAAGTCAAGATGCTATGAAAAAATTCACACTTTACAGCTCCAGCTCGGCCTTCCGTCCGGTGGACTGATAGGCAGTCAGCTTCACGCCGGCCTTTTTGAACATGAACCGCGCCGCCACGCTGGAATCGCTGTCGTGGTACTTGTCGCCGTAGTACACCACCTCGGCAATGCCCGACTGGATGATGGCCTTGGTGCACTCGTTGCAGGGGAACAGAGTCACGTACACCCGCGCACCTTTCAGGTTATTGTGGGCGCTGTTGAGGATGGCGTTCAGCTCGGCGTGGCACACGTACATATACTTGGTGTCCAGCGGTGCGCCCTCCCGCTCCCAGGGCATCTCGTCGTCGCTGCAGCCAATGGGCATACCGTTGTAGCCCAAGGACAGAATTTTGTTTTCCGAGCTGACGATGCACGCGCCCACCTGACTGTTGGGGTCCTTGGAGCGCATGGCCGTGAGCAGCGCAATGCCCATGAAATATTCATCCCAGTTGATGTAATCGGTACGTTTCATTTCGGTATGCTCCTTGTGCCTGTATTCTGCCTTTTATTATAGCGTATCGCTGTGGATTTTACAATAAACTTTGGCACTGCCGTGCAACTTGCACAAAACACTGCCCTGAAGTTTGGCGCTTGATTCGTCAGAATTTTCAAACGAAATATTTAAAAATCATTTCAAGTGTGGTATTATCTTTGTAAAATATGCCACAAAAGCGGAGAGAATGCTCCGTGCGGCGGAAATGAGGGAAAAACCGATATGAAATACGCAAGCAACAACATCCGCAATATCCTGATTGCCGGTCATGCCGGCAGCGGCAAGACCACGCTCACCGAGGCGCTGGTCTATTTTTCGGGCGCTGCCGAGCGTATGGGCCG
>ERZ791744.931-NODE-931-length-22827-cov-3.174776_pt1 | contig 22827 bp, 17 predicted proteins | sample MGYA00510039_ERZ791744 | MGnify/ENA primary metagenome ERZ791744 (study PRJEB30046, sample SAMN00791969) | human gut metagenome | study: EMG produced TPA metagenomics assembly of the A metagenome-wide association study of gut microbiota in type 2... | reverse complement strand
TTGCGCCTATAATTCCTGATAATCCATAATATTTCCCAAATATTATAGCCAAAATAAGGAATATACCAGATTGTGTCAAAGTTGCCCAAACGTCATTAAATAATCCAAAACCATAAATGAATTGTCCAAGACAACTTTGTGTGGTTTGTACAAATATATTAAGAATAATCAAAATAAGAACAGTGCTGGACAATACGTATTCAGGGCCAATCCATAATGTTATAAATGGGGGTAAAATAAAATAAAGAATTGCGACAACATATATTGAAACCCAATATCTGATTGACATCATTTCCCAAAGAACTCTCTCAATTTTACTTTTATTTCCTTCGGCAATTAAATTCCCAACAGCAGCCTCGGTACTGCCCAATACGCTGTTAAGAAGTCCTAAAAGTTTAGTAGCCAATAAAGAATAGTTTTCATAATAAGCAACCATCCGTAATGATACAAAAGCATAAATAAGTATTGGCATGGCCTGCCATTGAGTTACAATCCCTATCTTATGCAGAAAAATTCGTTTCGTGTTTTTTATTATCAAAGGATGTTTCTTCAGAAGTTCTCGTCCTTTAGATACTTCTGTTTTAAGCCAAGGATATGTCTGGTTGATTTTCCAATTTAGGATGAATGAATATATAATACCGAATATAAATTCAATGGCAATCCATAAATAATAAGAACCCGTGTAATAGGCAAGTGTCATTTGAATAAGAGTCTTGAGGATGGTTATAGATTGAAAGTACCCTGTTATTACATAGTTGCGTTGATCAGCACCAAGAAGATTCTGGCGGTAGTTTATAAAGTAACCAATTAAAGAAGAACCTAAGAATGCATAATAGGCGAAAAATATTAAAGAAATATGAAAGCCTGTATCTGGAAATATTAAAGGTAGAAAGCAAGAAAGAATGATACCGCTTATAAGAATAATAAAACCGATTATTCGATAGAGATAGCCCATTACGGAAATAATCTCATTTATTTTGTTTTGGTCATGTTCAAATAATGGTTTATATAGTACATATCCTATTGCAGAACCAATACCAAGTTCTGCCAGATTAAGAAATCCCAGTAAATTTTGTAGTGTTCCTGTTAATCCGACAAAATCAGCGCCGAGACAATCAAGGAATATCTTGCGTGAGAAAAAGCTCAATACAAGCGTCAGTAGATAGAATATCAAATTAACGCGTGCATTCAGGAGGGTTTTCTTTACTCGGGATTCCGGTTGTGCAGACTGGTTAGGCATGGAATAGTAAGCGATAAAAACTATTGAGTGTGATTAAATAGAAGTTTAAAATTTTAGATTATAAAGGCTGACAAATCTTAGTTATATATTGAGATTATGTAGTTGTGGAGGATGATAATTTAGAGTAAGAGGCGATGAGGTTGCTGTTTTTTTCAATATTTAGTTTGAGTAGCCACTAAATCTTTAATAATGGATCTATGTTTACTAAAGGGTACAATTTTAGTCCTGCTTGATCGGACTTATTGCTTCAAATCAGGCAGTTACAGACAACTGGCGTTTTTTATGTATGAAACTGGTCTGGTTGTCATCGTTGAACCGCGTCCACAGGTCAAGGCGCAGACAAGGAATGTCAATGGACAGTTCGGACTGCAAAGTTAGTTATTTTTCTGCAGATATTAGTTATTTTAACTTACGAAAGAGAGATTATTGAGTTTTTTAACCTTATGCAATTTGTTTTTACCGTCTCGGATGGGGTTTCACCGTCTCGGAGAGACGCTGCTCCGGCTGCTGTTCCGATTAGAGGTATTCGGCGAGGAATGTATTGATGGTTTTGAGAAGCAGGGGACGGCGCAGGCATTCGAATTTTTCGGAATTGCCGTTGCGGTACGCATCGAGCATCTCTATATCAAGACAGTAAGATGCAAGATTGTCGGGCTCTACAATCTTGAATGCGTGTCCGTTGAAAAGGCTGTTCAGCTCGCTTCTGTCATCCGGAGTCACCAGGGGGAAGTAAGCCTCCGGACTTCTTGAACCGAAGTGTATGTGTCCCAGATAGCTCAGAGCGGATGTATCCAGATCTTTTTTCTTACGGTAGTTGTCTATCAGACAGACCATCATTAGCCGGAACAGTGCGGATGTCGAGGAGAATGTCAAAGATTCATCGTCAAGACGGGTCTTGCCCTCGTAGGAGATGGGACTTGGGGTTTCTCCGGAGGAATATTTCTCGAAATCATTGAATAGTGTGCGAACGATTCCAAGTGAACTGTTCTGGAACGTCCGGTTGAGCGTTGTATAAAAAAACCATTTTTTCAGTTCCGTGATCTGTGCTGTCGATAGGTCGGAGTAGTCATGTTGCCGGAAGAAGATCACGAGCGACAGAAACTGACGCCTGTAAGGCAGCAGTTTCCATGAAATCACTCCGCAGTGCTCATACAGGAAGGCGGCACTTGCCATTACGGCCTTCTCTACGGCTTCTTTATGCCGGATCAATCCCCGGGCTTTCTCGAGTTCTTTGATATTGGTCTCGAAGAGCCCCCGCCCGTCGAAATACAGGTAATAGTTAAGGATCTCATCGTGAGGAATCGACTCAAATCCATAGCCGGATAGTTGTGCGGCGAGCCTTTCGAACGCGGGGACAAGAAGATCCTCGCGGTCACCTGTGTAGCATAGCGCCTGCATCATTTCTGTCTTGGATATGTCGGTGCCTTTTGAATTCAGGCGCGAGAAGGCGACGGTTGCCTCGTCAAGGTCGCAGTCTCCTATGGTGATCTTGCTGACTACGTATTCCTGCAGACGTGAATTGAGTTCTTTTGCCCTGTCTATGTATTTTTTTGCTGTTTCCGGGGCGTATGCCTGTTGGATGGACTGGAGGCATCCGAGAAGCTGAAAAGTGTCGAATATGTCGGACACTTTAAGGATATGCGGGGCTGATTTACGAGTGTCGGAATAGCAGAAATTTTCCTGTTTAAGATCGTAATACAGTCTGAATACGGAGGCTTTATTTTCTTTTGACGATATGCAACCGTAGAAAGCGGTGATACGCTGGCGACCGTCAAGGATGTATGTCTTGGGTTCGGCGTTATAGTCAATATCGGATGTCAGTATGCCAAGGCTGCCTTTCCAGTCTTTGTCGCGTGTCCAGAGCAGGAAGGATCCTATGGGATAGCCGTGGCTGATGCTGTCGAACAGGTCGATGACCTGTTCGGGATTCCATACGAAACGGCGTTGCCACAGGGGGATACCGAGAATACCCTGCTCGATTTCATCACCGATCTCCCGCAAGTAGACCGAAACGGTATTCATTTTGATTCGTTTGCCTGACACGCTCATATGATTTTTACGAGTTTTAGAAGAAAGAGTTCCATTTCTGAATACTCATTGTCTCCGATTCTGAATTTTTTTAAATTAGCTTCAAGCATATTTCTGTCTAAACCTTCGAGAAGGCGATCGAGGGAATTCTTGTCATATCCTTTGACGCTTTTGCTTTCGATCTTGAAGTAGTCACGCTGTTCGGGCCAGAGTCGGGACATGGCCGACACATCGCATCCTATATTCTCATATCGACTGTCGGGGAAATAGTTCTCAATGGCACGTTTATGCCACATATGCCACATCGGTGTCGCTGGATCGAGGTGATATATGTCGGCTTCGGTTATATTGTCATGTCTCTTGCCAGACAGGCGTCTGAAGATAGCATTTTTAGTGCCGACGTAAACGTCGGCTGTATCGGTGTCGCGGTCGAAGACCATACATGTCTTAAGAAGTCTCAGATTCTCTCCGTTATGGCGGAACGGTTCGGAATCGGCAATCTTCAACATCTCGGTCCATCCGCCGGAATGAACGGCTTTGATCGTTTTCTTTTCTTTTGCATCGCGAAGAAGGCGCAGGCAGTCTCCCAATTCCCGATGATTCGAATATAGGTCGATAAAATATTTATATACTTTCCACTCATGGTTGGCATTCTCGAGAATGAGTCTTGCATTGCCGGCTACAAGATAAAAGAATGCATTCGGAGGATAATCCTCCGTTATTTCGATTGTTCGGAGAAAGCGGCCAAGATTTCCAGCCGGGTCAAACATGGAAGTATGGGCCCTGAACCGTTGTTTCTCCGTGGTGCTCCCATGTTGACGCACGGCATCTCGGATGGCACTGCGGCTATGACGGTCAGTCCGCAGATAATGACCGTTACGGGCGGCCGCGCAAACTATGTCGCTGAGACGTGCCGGAGGACAGCTGTTTATGAATCCGGGATCAATCCTGAAGATCATAACTGTCAAGAATTTTGTCGAGCAGTTCGGTGTCTTCACCGAAAACACCGGTAGGCCAGTAGGAAAGCGATCCGTCGGTCTCGATCTTTATTGGTTTTACAATACTCGGAATCTCGGATGATTCAATGTAATAGATAGCTGCATCCGTATTAGCAAAGAGTTCCTCGGGGGTAACGGCAAGCAGTCTTAACCCGAGCAGAAAGTTCTTGGAGTGGGATTCGATGATATAGCGCATACCGGTTTTTTTAGCAGAATGCGCTATACGGCGGCTGACCGCGGCGTGGGCGTCAGGATGCAAGTGGAGGGCTGGCTGCTCGATACATATGATTGTATTTTCTCCATGTATGAAGGTCTGGGTTATGACCGGAAGGACCTGAGCGATTCCAAGTCCGGAGTCGGCTATGGATATGCGCATACCGTCTCTTTCGGCATATGGACGGAAATTGGTGCCCTGAGCGTCTATTGGCTCGAAGCCGATGGAGATGCCGAGATTGTCGGCAAACCATTCGGAGACGGATTGAAGCAGAGTGCCGTCAGACAGGTATGAGTCGAGAAGGATGGAATATGTGTGCTCACCGGAGTAACCGACGAAATCGCGTGCGGACGCCTCGTTGCCTGCTATAATTGCCGGTGCGGCAATGCGCAACGGGCCGATATGCAGGAGGTTGAAACTTACCAAACCTGCTAAGCCGGGTATGTCGGCCTCGTGCGTAGTGGGATAGAGTCCGGCCATCTCTTTGTGGATGCCGGCGCCCTGAGCTGTCTTCTCCGGATGTATATCGGTGCCCGCAATGCGATAGGCAGACGGTATGACCTTGCCGTTATTGCCTATGAGATGTATCTCGTATTTCAGCCGGGTGAAGTCAAGATAAAAGCCGAGATCTGTGAATTGCCGACGATGGAACAGGTCGGCAAGTGATGAACCCGAGATAACGCCTGTTTCTGATCTCAGGCTGAGCCGGGATTTATTGCCATATGCGAGGCCGTCGTGTATGAGCGACAATGCCTTGAGCAATGAGCTTTTACCGCTGTTATTTTTGCCCAAAAGCAGCGTGACCGGAGCGATGTGTATGTCGCCGGTGTCTTCAAATCCTCTGTAGTGGGTCAGCCTAATTTTTTCAAGCATCTCAGTTGTAATTACTTAAAGGTTATAGCCTTATATATCAAGGATCAGTCTTCTCTACAAAGATAATTATTTTTCGGCAGATATTCGTAATTTTAACGTGCTAAAGAGATATTATGGAGTTTTTTTACCTTTTGCAATTTGTTTCTACAGTCTCAGAAGGGTTTCACCGTCTCGGAGAGACGCTGCTCCGACTGCTGGAGGGTGGATGGATAAATGCTTTGCGGGCCATGCGTCAAAAATCTGAAGCATGACCCGCAATATGCTATGGAGTGTCGGAGAAGAATCGTAGGGTTATTTTACGATGCCTTTTTCGAGGTATTCGGCGAGGTTGGTGCGGATGTGCTCGCCTGCGCGCTCGACCGCCACTTTCTCCATGTCGTGGTCGACCATGATGTTGACGAGCTGCTCAAAAGAGGTTTTCTTGCCGGGATCCCAGCCCAGTCTGCCTTTGGCTTTGGTCGGATCTCCCCAGAGATTGACCACGTCTGTCGGGCGGTAGAAGTCGGGGCTGACCTCGACGAGTGTTTTACCTGTAGCCTTGTCGATGCCTTTCTCGTTCTCGCCTACTCCCTCCCAGCGGAGTTCGATTCCTGCGCGGCGGAATGCGAGTTCGCAGAATTCACGGACGGTGTGCTGCTCGCCGGTGGCGATGACGAAATCCTCGGGCTGGTCCTGCTGGAGGATGAGCCACATACACTCGACGTAGTCTTTGGCATATCCCCAGTCGCGCAGCGAACTCAGGTTGCCGAGATAGAGCTTGTCCTGCTTGCCCTGTGCGATACGTGCGGCGGCGAGTGTTATCTTGCGTGTGACGAATGTTTCGCCGCGTCGTTCGCTCTCATGGTTGAAGAGAATGCCGGAGCATGCATACATATTGTAGGCCTCGCGGTATTCCTTGACTATCCAGAAGCCGTAGAGTTTAGCCACGGCATAGGGAGAATAGGGATGGAAGGGGGTATTCTCGTTCTGCGGCACTTCCTCTACCTTTCCATAAAGTTCCGAGGTCGACGCCTGATAGAAGCGGCAGGTGTCGCCGAGACCGCAGAGGCGGATCGCCTCCAGACAACGGAGAACGCCCGTGGCGTCGATATCGGCAGTGAATTCGGGAGAGTCGAACGATACCTGTACGTGGCTCTGGGCGGCAAGATTATAGAATTCGTCAGGGCGCACTTTGGAGACGACCTGAAGGATCGACATCGAGTCGCCGAGATCCGCATAATGCAGGTGAAAATTGGGATGTCCCTCGAGATGGGCTATGCGTTCGCGGTAATCGACAGACGAGCGGCGGATAACGCCGTGCACGTCGTATCCTTTGTCAAGTAGAAATTCGGCAAGATAGCTGCCGTCCTGGCCAGTAATGCCGGTTATCAGAGCTGTCTTCATTATTTTGTCTTACTTTTAGTGTATTGATTTTGGATAAAATAGGAGTGCAAAGTTAGTGAATATATCTGAATTATGAAAATGCGGGATTATTCGGCACAATCTTCTGAAAACCGGGAGGAAGATGTAAATATACGGCTTGTCCTTCTGCCAGTTATCAAACCAAGGGTTTTAGGACAGAAACGCAGCATAAGAAAATAAATTGCAGGTATCAGTGTGAGCCGGAGGGCTATGAACCAGAAGAATGCCACTGTGAGTTGTAAGCGAGGATCGGTTATAAGGAAATCCGTGACATGTCCTAATAGTTCGATTACAGGCAACGGGTGTACGACATATATGAAAAATGATGTCGGAGATAAGAACAGCAACAGGCGGTTAACGCGGTCAAAACGTTTATCCGACAGAGCATAGGATGCCATTGCGAATAATGCGAATACGCCGACAAGGGCCGTGCAATCACGAAAAATAGTCGAGAGAGGCCCGTTGAGAAGATGGTGAAGATCGAAAGACCAGACCATCCATCCGAATACAAGACCCATCACGAGCCATAAAGCAATGATCGGGCGCCCGAAACGTCTGAGTACAGGCATGAAATCGATATTGCATATGGCGAAGAGAGAGCCGAGTATAAAATACCAAGGGCCACGTATGCCAAATCCCGGAATCCCTGAATGAGTTATAATTGCGATTAAAATCAGAAAGATAGCCAATTTGCCGAGTGTCTTACCGATCATCCAAATTAACGGGGTAAACAGCATCATTACCATAAGATCCCGTACGAACCACATGACTCCGAATCCTCCCGGCATACCGAACATATGAAAGGTATATCCGAATAGGGAGTGTTCGGGCTGTATCGGTCTTCCGTCCCAGTAAATATTGCGGATATCTGTCGGTTCCGGCGCATGATCCGCGCCTTGAATGAATATGGTGGATAAATAAGCGATACTTATCCACAGGAGGTAGGGAAGAAGAAGGGTGAAGAATTTTTTACGCATCGCATGTCCGTAATCTTTCCATGCGAATGTATCGCGTCCGGCAAAGAACAGATATCCGGATATAAAAAAGAATGTGGGAAGAGCGGATGCCGGCATCGGCCAGCATAAAAAGGCGTTGATTACAGAACTTGGATCGGAATGATCATATGTCACATCGGTGTGCATCAATATCACAAGGAGAGCAAGCGGAAATTGCAACCATGAGATACAACGGCTGATATGGGAAGTGCGGTCGAGCATAATTGCGGTTCATTTACAACTTTTTGTTTTCAAGCCATTTTTTCTTTACTTTCATAAATGGTTTCCCAATAAGATTCCACGACAAGAAAGAGAGTAAAATGACTGCAGCGAGACATATCAGGAATGTCGGCCATTTTCCTAAAGCCGGTGCGCCGAGAAGCACGGCAAGTTGAATGATAGGGAAATGAAACAGATACATGTCGTAACTGACATTGTCGTGTCGGCTGAACCAGTGTCCCCAGCGGCCAATCATCGAGACCCATATCACCAGAGTGCTTTCAGCTACGGGTTTAATGATAAGAATAGACTCCGGCAGGAGACGCATTATCAGCAAACCTGTCAAAGCCGCGGCAAGAAAGACCCATTTCCATTGTCTGAGAAGGTCAAGATGATAATACATCAGCACTCCCATGTAGAAATAGGAGAGCTGTCCGAAGACCTGACGTCCGAGAATCGCAAAGATTTCTTTTCCTGTCGTGTAGTAAATATGGTTAAACAATAGAGAATATCCTATTGAAAGAACTATGACGGCAATAAAAATCCATGAAGAAGAAGGGACTTTCTTGTGAAGAGCTCGGATCAAAGCTGCCACAAGAGGTACGCTCAAATATAAACACCATTCCACTTTCATAGTCCATAATGAACCATTGACAGCGGAAGTGACAAATCCGGGACCTTCGAAAAGCCCCGGAAGATCCGGAGCAAGAAAATTGAGGAATATAAGATTACTCATGAGATATTTCCACCAACCCGGGTGAAGAAAGAATTCCGACACGGGAAGCGATGAAAAGGGTGCAAGAGCAAACGCACACAATATTACGATCAGTACATACGGAGGAAGTATCCGGAGAGCCCTGCTTGTCACATATCGTTTAATATCAGGGCGACGATCGAAATTGCGGTATATCAGGAAGCCGCTCAGGGCGAAAAAGCCTCCGACGCCGGTGCTGCTTGAGACGGGCCATGGGATGTCGAAGCCGCAAAGATAATTGAAATGGGCTACAACAACAGAGAATGCCAGTACGTAACGTACGGCATCCATGTTGTTGTCGGTGCGTTTCATCATATGATATCTCTTAAAGATATCAACGTGTCAGAACCACGTCGAGAGTCGGAAAATCGGTTGTAGCCGTGGCGTCCGAAACTTTATAAAGACCTGTCGGGACGCGACGTCCGTCTTTGTCAAGAAGATTCCAGAATGCGACTCCATGTTCGGGATCAGGTATATTGGCAACGGTTTTCCCGTTTGCATCGGTCACCTTAAGGGTAGCACCCTTCGGTATGTTATGGATGGCTATTGTACCCGTGTAGTCAGGGCGTACGACAGTCGGAGTGAGGAAAGGATCCTGTATGCCGTTTCCTATAGGTGCTCCTGTGATATTGTCGACTTTTATTTCCAGAATTGTCTGGTCTGTGGAAGCAAACAGAGATTTAGTCTCAGGATTCCAGCCCAGTCCATAAATCCTGTTTGAAGGAAGGGGAGAATTGCTGGTAGTGTAATGGGCGATAAGTTCTGACCGGTCGGCATTCAGTCCTATTATGCCTGATTCGTCTCCTCCGATCCAAAGGCGCCCATATTCATCATAGCAAGCGGCGTAGGCTTTCAAAGGAGATAGAAACTCGCACCCTGAGCCGAAGTCGGATTTAAAAGTCAGAATCTTACCGGGAATGATACCGTCGGTTATCGGATCGGAGGGGTTTATGATAAAGGAATCTGTGAAGGCAAGAATAAGCAATTCACCAGTCAGAGGATTCTCTATTAGATCTTTTATGTATCCAAACTTCATGAGTGCGCCATTCTCAAGCCGTACATTGTAGACGTATGTGAATTTATCGTCTGATGTATTTTCCAATGTGCCTTTATGATCGAAGATGATAAGCGGGCGTCCCTTGGAGTTCCCTCCATGGATTGCCGCCACAAGTTTGCCTTTGTTTACAGGATGCCGAAGTGCTTTGGCGTAATTCCAGAATTCGGGACTATATTCACCCGGCAGAGAGAGTTCTTTCCAGTTTCCTGCCAATGAGACATCTCCGCTTTCAAGAGCCGCTTTTCTGGCCTCGGGAGTCCAGTATCTGAAAATGACGTCATTTTTTAAAGAACTGTTGGAGTTCCATGTATTGTTGCGGAATACCCACAATACGTTGTCTCCATCAAAACCCGCGCAGCAACTTCCTGTGAATGTTCCCCATGTCTGTTTAGGAAGATCCGTCTGAGATGGATAAGCAGAGAAGACATATCCGGGAACTGTAGAAAGGATGGGATATTTACGAGGATCCTCTATATTGATAGCAGCCACACCGCACCATGTGGACCCGACATGCATGTACTCCGGAAATACCGGATCGACAGCAACGCCAAGAGGATTGCCTATCGGATAAAGATGCCTGTTGTTAAGCCAGGTATTGTAAAACGACTGATTCTCATCGGCATAATACGGTTTGTTGTGGACGGGAGACAGATTTGTCCATTTGCCGTTACGGAAGGATGTCACGAGAGGAGACATTACGCAGTCTATACCTAACTGCTTTACATTAGGCTCCCTATTGACACTGAGAAAACCATGATTTGGAGAATAAATGAAATCGACATCCTTGCAGACAAGCGGACCGGAATATGTAAATACTTCGGGGTCAGACCAGGCATTATTGTTAATATTGCGAGAAATAAACTCGCTTCGATTACGATAGAACCAGAAAGTCTTCTGATCGTAAGAGGCGGAATAGAGGGTGCTGCCCGACGGAAGCGACTGCGTGACAAATGTGGGGGCACTCCCGTCTGTAGCAGATCTGTTCAGGAAGTATGCGTTGGCTGAAGACGCTATATAATAGCCGTTTTTTGTGGGCAACACGGTCTGTTCGAGCCGGTCTGCCACACTGATGTTCTGAGCCTGCAATATGGCCCCGTCATATTTAAAAGCTTCTCTGTCCCACTTGCCGTTGGCTGCAACGAAACCTCTTATTATAGCGCCCGTGGAGGTGACATATCCGAAACAGGTGTTGCCGAGGGGTAAAATACGGAGAGGAGTGCCAGCTATTCCGCTTGACACTGAGGCGATGGATGTGAAAGATTCACGACGACGGACGTCTGCTCCGGAAGAGGCCTCGTAGAATCCTCCGTCTATTATTGCCACTACCCGGTCTCCAACGGGACATATGTCGGAGACATTCGCATCCCACCATCCGGTCTGGATAACTTCCATAGAGGTGGCTGAAATACAGATAAAGCCGTCACCGGCTCCAATCCACGCATTATGTGTCTTAGGATCAAAAGAGATCGCATTTATAACATTGGCTCCCGGAAAAGAACGTTTTTTGATATCTGTGATATATTTTACATTATTGTCGGGGGTAATCACATCGATACCTCCGTCGAGATATGCTATGACAATCATTCCTGTTTCCGGATCCACAGAGAAGAGACGCATATCGGTGCCTGAAAGGTTGGCTGTTTTTCTTAGATCTTTTATACATATCAGCCTTGTCGATATATAATACCGCTCCTGACGGGATATTGTAATACGATCCGTAGCTTGTGAGGTTATAAACGCACTGGTGTACGAAGAAGTAGACACGGTCGGGGGTGTCGATGATCTTGCGGGGATTGTTGTCGAATGAGGAGTGAAAGGTCCAGTTCGGATCGTTGGCTACGGGACGCGAGGCTATCGCCGAGGCTGCGGCTATCATGAGGCAGATCGCCGCTGTTATCTTTGCGAGTGATATGGATTTGAACATCTCTGTATGATTCCTATGATAAGGTTTTATGCTAATAATATAAACGTATGTGGCGATGAAAAATTGTGGGGTCAGGCGTCGGGTGCCCAGGGAAATCTGACAATTGTGCCTGTGGGAAATAGTTTATAGTCCGGTCGGATGAGCGGGTCGCGGCGTGTCTGGGTTATGACTGCCGTGCGGATCTCGGCTTTCGGAAGTTCGCCGGCGATTGATTCGCGCACTGTCAGCAGAGTCGAGCCTGAATCGACGGCATCGTCAACGATGAGTATGCGTGCGTCCGGCCGGGAGCGTAATGTGTCAAGCACTTCATCGGAAAGGTCGATTGACGATACGTGTGGCTTACGTAAATGCGACAGCAAGCCGTAAAAACGGCTTTCCGCGATGCGCAGCATGTCGCATACAGGTCTGGGGAGGTATTTAAGCAGGGATGGAAGTATTTTTTTTTTGGTCGCTGTCGATGCCCTGCGGAGTGTGACGGACAGTCTCACTGGTGCAGGCATATGTCTGGTCACATACCACCCTCCTGACGCGATGCCGACGAGAATATCGAATTCGAAACCGGAGCGTATCACATCCTCTGCGAGTTTACGGCATGCCTCCGGGAATTGTGACTCTGAAATTGTGACAACCCGGTTCATGACATCGACAGAGATGTGCCGTCGGGCGTTACTGTCAGTATGGCTTTCGAGCCCAGCGCAAGGGGGAGATTGTCATCCGTATGTCCGGCCGGAAATCCGAATGCCACAGGGAACGGCGCATCGCCCAGCAGGCGGGAGATCATCGTTTCCATATCGGGATGATTGCGGTCGGGGCGATATTCCGTGAAATGTCCGACTACAAGCCCCTTGACGCGGTCGAGCTGTCCGGCGAGGCGCAGGCGGATAAGCATTCTTTCCACGGCATAGATGGCTTCGGAGATATCCTCGATGAAAAGTATCGCGGGCGCTTCCGATGCCATCGGGTCGAACGGTCCGGCGGCGAGTCCGTTGATAACGGCCAGATTGCCGCCAATGAGTATGCCCTCGGCTTCCCCGTAAATGTTCAGAGGATGGGGCGGCGCGAAATATTCCACGGGCAATCCTTCGGTGAGGATGCGCATCAAGGCACGGGTGCAGTAATGATCTGGTGGCAATAAGGTCAGATGTTTGGCCATCGGGGCATGAAGAGATATCACCCCGGCACGTAATGACAGCGCATGAAGCACCGATATGTCGGAAAATCCGATGAGCCATTTAGGATCGTCCGAAACTGAGGAGAGCGGTATCTTATCGACAAGATGATTGCATCCGTATCCTCCGCGCGCGCATAATATCGCACGGACGGCCGGATCTGACCATGCGTCGGTCATGTCGTCCAGACGGTCATTGTCGGAAGCGGCGAAAGAACCGGAAGCGGGTCCCTTGGCATGGGGCATGACCACCGGAGAGAATCCCTCGGATTCCAGAAAGCGCGCCGCGCCGTCTATGTAATCGGGATTAACTATCGTGGCCGGAGAGACGATCGCGATGCGGTCGCCCGGCTTGAGAAGAGGGGGTTGTATCAATGAAGGCAGATCCAATATTTCTGTTTTAGAATGGTTGTACTCTTATTCCTGCGGCCGCTATGCGCGCGGCGATGCGCTCAAGTTCAGGCCGTTCGATCTTGATCAGCTTTTCCTCGGGAGTAGAACGGTCTATGCTGTAGATCATCACTTCGAGAGGACGGATATCCTTATAGGCGCTGATGAGCGCGTCGATCTCGGCTTCGGTGGTGTTGTCGACCGGCTGCCCGTCATGTTCGCCGCGCAGAAACATGGTCTGGATTATGCCCTGGCCTTCGAACTGCTTCAGCGACTCGACCACACGGCTGACAGTGAATTCGGGAGAATTGGGCCTGTCGATGAGACGCATGGTGTCTTCTATGGCGGAATCGAGCTTCAGGATATTGTTATCCACGCGGCGCAACGCTTCTGCTACATCCCTGTCGAAAATCCGGGTCGAATTTGAAAGTACCGATATTTTAGCGGCAGGATAGTAGCGGTCGCGTATTCGGATCACCTCGTCGACTATTTCCGGAAACTCGGGATGAAGTGTCGGTTCGCCATTGCCGGAGAAAGTTATTACATCGAGCGAATCACCGGCCGCGCTCATTTCCGAGAGTTTCTTCTCAAGATCCTCAGCCACTTTCTCTTTGGAGGGAAGTCCGGATTTCCCGGCTCCCTGCGCGTTGAATCCTGCCTCGCAATACAGACAGTCGAAAGAGCATATCTTGCCGTCGGACGGCATGAGATTGACACCGAGCGACACTCCGAGGCGCCGTGAGTGGATCGGTCCGAATATCGTGGAGTGGAAAAGTATGGTCTGATCTTTCATATTTTTTTATTATCAATTTTTGCCTGTGAGCAGAGACTGGAGGTCGTGGAGGACAGTCAGCGACTGCAGCGGCGTAAGGTTGTCGATATTGAGATTGAGGAGCCTGTCGCGGATTTGTGACAGAAGGGGATCGTCAAGCTGGAAGAGAGAAAGCTGATAGCCTTCGCGTGCTTTCCCGAGTCCTGTCAGATCGGGCTTGCGTGTCTCGGTCTCGGGCGATGCCGAGGAAGATTCGAGATGGGCAAGCACCTGATCGGCGCGGCGCACGATAGAAGGGGGCATACCGGCGAGTCTCGCCACGTGGATACCGAAACTGTGGGCCGATCCGCCGCGTTCGAGTTTGCGCATGAAGACGACCTTGCCGTTGATCTCGCGGACAGATACATTATAGTTCTCTATGCGCCTGAAAGTCGATTCCATCTCGTTGAGCTCATGGTAATGGGTGGCGAAAAGCGTCTTGGGATGCGCGTCGGGATTCTCATGTATGTGCTCGACTATAGCCCACGCGATCGATATGCCGTCGTAGGTGGATGTGCCGCGGCCGAGTTCGTCGAACAGAATCAGCGATCGGCGGCTCATATTGTTCAGAATGGAGGCGGCCTCGTTCATCTCGATCATGAATGTCGATTCTCCCGACGATATGTTGTCGGATGCGCCGACACGGGTGAATATCTTGTCGACATAGCCGATCTCCGCGCTTTCAGCCGGTACGAAAGATCCGATCTGGGCCATCAGCGTGATCAGTGCCGTCTGTCGCAGAAGCGCCGATTTACCTGACATATTCGGTCCGGTGATCATCATGATCTGGGTCTTGTCGGAGTCGAGGGTGAGGGAGTTGGATATGTAGGGTTCGCCTGCGGGGAGGCGACGTTCTATGACGGGATGCCGCCCCTCGCGGATGCTTATGCGCATCGAGTCGTTGACCACCGGGCGTACGTATCCGTATGAATCGGCGGCTTTAGCCAGGGCGAACAGGCAGTCGGTATATTCCGCCGAGGCCGCATGCGACTGCATGTCCGGAATCAGACGCGCGAGTCCGTCGACAAGCTGCGAGAAAATACGGGCCTCGATAGCCGATATTTTCTCCTCCGCACCCATTATCTTTTCCTCATATTCCTTGAGCTCGGGGGTGATATACCGTTCGGCGTTTACGAGCGTCTGTTTGCGTATCCATTCGGTGGGTACCTTGTCCTTGTGGGTGTTGCGGACCTCTATATAATAACCGAATACATTGTTGAATCCTATTTTCAGCGACGGTATTCCGGTCTTTTCCGATTCGCGTGCCTGAATGTCGGCAAGCGCCTGTTTTCCGCCGGTGTGCAACTGGCGCAGTTCGTCGAGTTCATCGTCCACACCCGGAGCGATGGCCATGCCTCGCCCGAGCACCGACGGCGCATCCTTGCACAATGTGGCTTCGAGAGTGTTGATGACGGGAGTACAGTCGGCCATCTTGCCGGCGAGATCCTGCAACGCCTCCGAACCGGATTCCGCAAGAGTGCGGCGCAATGAAGATGAGGCCGCCAGCGAGTTGCCCAGAGCCACGCATTCGCGGGGCGATATGCGCCGCGCCCCGACCTTTGTCACAAGCCGCTGGAGATCGCCTACGCGCTGGAGCGCATCTCCGGCCTGACAGCGCGTGTCGGGATCGCGGAAGAAGTATTCCACCACATCGTGGCGGCGTGATATCTCGTCAAGATCGAGCAGCGGGAAGAGAATCCAGTGCCGCAAACGCCGTGCGCCCATGGGTGTGGCCGTCAGATTGAGCACGTCATAAAGAGACATGCCGTCGGCGGCGAGAGAGTCGATGAGCTCGAGATTGCGTACCGTGAACCGGTCGAGTGCCACGAATCTGTCCGAGTCGATGCGCCCGAGAGCCGTTATATGCCCGAGATCCGTGTGATGCGTTATGTCGAGATAATGCAGCACGGCTCCGGCGGCTATCACCGCATCAGGCATCCGGTCCACACCGAATCCCTTGAGTCCTTTGGTGCCGAACTGCGAGGTGAGTCGTGATTCCGCGGCATCGGTCGTGAATATCCAGTCATCGAGGTCGAATATCGCGCAACGGTGCGAGATATTGTCGTCGGTCCACTGTCTGAGACCCGACATGCGGAGCAGTTCCTTGGGCCGGATGTTGCCGATAAGCTTGTCGATGTCTTTCGGCGCTCCCTGCGCGCACAGGAATTCGCCGGTCGAGATGTCGAGAAAAGCGACTCCCACAGATGACTTGTTGACATGTATGGCGGCAAGGTAGTTGTTCTCGCGTGCCGACAGAGAATTGTCGTTAAGGTTCACCCCCGGTGTGACCAGCTCGGTGATGCCGCGTTTCACGAGTTTCTTGGTCAGTTTCGGGTCTTCGAGCTGTTCGCATATCGCCACCCTCTTGCCGGCCCGTACCAGCCGGGGCAGATAAGTGTCGAGAGCGTGATGGGGAAAACCGGCGAGTTCCACATAAGCGGCTTTACCGTTTGCACGTCGCGTTAGGGTTATGCCGAGTATTTCGGAGGCGGTTATGGCGTCGTCGGCGAAAGTCTCGTAGAAGTCGCCGACACGGAAAAGAAGAATTGCGTCGGGATGTTTTTTCTTCATCTCGACATATTGGGTCATTAGAGGGGTTTCAGCTATTTTTTTCAATTGCGGATTCTGAATGAGAAATAAAACAAACTGTTGTCAGGAAGGAAAGATACTCAGCATCCATATCGACATGCCGACGTAGATAAGCAATCCGACCACATCGTTGGTGATCTGTATGAAGGGACCTGTGGCGAGCGCCGGATTGACGTGCAGTTTCTCGAGAGTCAGAGGCACGAGCGTGCCGAAGACAGTGGCGAATATCACGACGGCGAACAGAGATACCGATACCGCCATGACAAGGGCGTAGTCTCCCGGTTCGGTCAATGATATATAGGCGAACACCACACCCGAGATCACGATGGCGTTGAGTATGGCGATACGGACGCCGCGCCATATCTGGTGCCAGAAGTCGGACAGCTCCAGACGTCCGTTGGCGAGACCCTGCACGACTATGGCCGATGCCTGCACGCCGACATTACCTCCTGTGCCGCCGATCAACGGTATGAAGAATGCGAGGGCGGTCACGGCGGCCAGCTGTGCCTCGAACCCTCCGAGAATCAGAGAATTGACTATGCCTCCGATTATGCCTATCAGCAGCCAGGGGAGGCGGGCTTTTGTCTGGGCGAATATAGAGTCGTCGGCATCGATGTCGGAGGAGATACCGGAAGCCAGCTGATAGTCTCTTTCCGACTGCTCGCGGACCTGGTCCATGACGTCGTCGACGGTAATCTGTCCGACAAGCCGTCCGATGGAGTCGACCACCGGCATGGCCACAAGGTCGTATTTCTCGAAGTCGATGGCCACTTCCTCTATCGGCATGTCGGCCTTGACCGATACGGGATCCGTCTCCATGACATGCTTTATCTTCGATACCGAAGGATGCGTGATCATTTTCTTGAGCGGCAGGACGCCCTTGAGGCGGTTGTCGTCGTCGACCACATAGACATAATATATGTCGTCGAGATCTTCGGCCTGATGACGCATCTCGCGCAGACAGTCGGGCATCGAGAGATTCTCGTTGACAGAGATGAACTCCGTGCCCATGAGACCTCCGGCGGTGTCCTCGTCGTACTGCAGCAGATCGACGATATCGCCGGCCTGCTCGACGTCCTCGATGTTCTGGATGACCTCCTCACGGTCTTCCTCGTCAAGTTCCTGTATAAGGTCGACGGCATCGTCCGTGTCGAGAAGATCGATGAAATGTCCGATCTGGTCATTGTCCATGCCTTCGAGGAGTTTCTTGCGGTCCTCCTCGTCGAGTTCCATAAGGACATCGGCTTTCTTCTCCTTGTCAGGGATAAGATCGAAAACCCATTCCGCCTGTCTCAGGTTGAGATCCTGGAAGAGTTCGGCGATATCGGCAGGGTGCATGTCGTCGATCTCGGCGATGATGTGTTCCCTGTCCTGGCTTTCGATCCGGTCTATGATGCGTTCTATGTCTTCGTGGGTGAATTCTTTCATTCGTCAGCTGATGTGGAAAAAGCAATCAATAATGGAACGACGATCCTCCGAGAAATTCCCTGAGCAGGGAAGTCGAGGGGACTTGTGTTTCCGGTATGGTCTTGAAATATTTCAGGAAGCGCAGCAGACGGTAGGCCGTGGTATATTCAGGCACATTGTGCGGCACCGTCTCGAGCAGAGGAACGGCGTAAGGTTTCATGACTCCGATCTCGAAAAGCAGGGAGGAGTTGAAGGTGGCGTCGGCATTTTCCTGAAAGGGGAAGATCCATTTCTCCTCGCCGCGTCTCACGCTCGGCCAGCGGCGTATGGAATCCTCGGGCGACGTGTGACGGTATTTGTTGTCGCGCACGATGCGCCGGAGCAATCTGTTGTCGGATGTGGAGATCCAGTTGTGATTGTCTATGCGCAGTGTGGTGAGCGCCGATACATACATTTTGAAGATCTGCTCCTGCGGTATGGCCGCGGTCAGTTCAGGGTTCAGTCCGTGTATTCCTTCGACTATAAGCACTTCGTCAGGAGCCAGTTTCAGCGGACGGGGTTTCTCAACGCGGCGTCCCAGCTCGAAACTGTAGGTTGGAAGGTTTATTTCCTCTCCGCGCAGCAAAGTCCGGATGTCGGAGTTGAAACGTTCCAGGTCGAGAGCGTACAGGGATTCGTAGTCATAATCTCCGTCAGCGTCGAGCGGAGTGTCCTCACGGTTGACGAAATAATCGTCGAGGGAGATCAGTTTGGGCCTCATGAGGTTGGTCATCAGCTGGATGGCCAGGCGTTTCGAGGTCGTGGTCTTTCCTGATGACGATGGTCCGGCGATCAGAATGATCGATCCTCCGCCTTGTCGCTTGCGGTTGAGGATATCGTCGGATATACGTCCGATGAGCTTGTCATGCATCGCCTCGGCTACGTTGATCAGATCGGAGGTCTCGCCGCGTTCCACCGCCCTGTTGAGCTCTCCGACCGAAGATACGCGGATCACACGATTGAAGTTCAGATGTTCGGTAAAGGCGCGGAACATTTTTTCCTGAGTGACGGGAGCGCACGGCATGTCCGGATTGGCCAGATCGGGTCCGAGCATCAGTAGGCCGTCCTGCCAGGGAATGAGATCGAACACGCCTACATGTCCCGTGGATGGTGCGAGCGGCCCATAAAAAGAATCGGCGAGTCCGTCAAGATCATAATAGGAGGTATATATCTCCGGGACGGTCTCGAGCAGACGGACCTTGTCATACAGATGCTGTCGGCGGAACATCTCGATCACGTCGGCAGTAAGTTTCTCGTGACGGATGAAAGGCAGATCGGCGTCCACGAGTCTCCGCATGCCGGAAACGAGTGCGTCGGCAAAATCATGATTCACGGCGAAGTGGCACATGTCGGCGTCGAATATCCTGCAGAACAGACCTTTCGCTATCGAGTGCTCGATGCGTATTGTCAGAGAGGGATCTATGTCGTGCAATGCCCGATAGACGATCATGCACAGAGAGCGGACATAGACATCGCGGCCCACGGAGGAGCTGGAGTCGAGAAATTCTATCTCCTTAGGGGCGAACACCTGGAATCCGAGATGTTCGGTCTTGTTGTTGGCGAGCGCGCATATCGGTCTGAATCCGAGATTTACTTCCGGCATCTTCGCGATCTCGGCGAGAGTCGCGCCGCCCTCGACATCCACATACCGGCTGATATTGCGGCAAAATATCTGTATTGTCTTGCTCATTATTGTAAACTCCCGTCATAGTACGGAGCAACTGCAAAAATAACGTTTTTTTTGCGGATTGGGAAATTTTTATTATGTTTGGAAATATTTTATGAAAATTGACCAGAAAAACAATCAGAACCGACTATGGACAGTATATCTACAATAGCCAACGAGGTTTTTGACCGCAGTGTGGCGGACTATCACAAGACAGACAATGTGGACGCTCAGATCGATAATCCTTATCGTGCGGGATCGTTCGAGGCGATACTTTATTCCAAAAACTGGGTCGATGCCGTACAGTGGCATCTCGAGGATATAATCAGAGACCCGGAGATCGATCCGAAAGAGGCTCTTGAGCTTAAGCGCCGCATAGACCGGTCGAATCAGGTGCGCACCGATATGGTGGAGGATATCGACACCTGGATGCGCGAACGTTATAAAGATATAAAAGTCAGCGATGACGCGACCATCAATACCGAGTCTCCCGCATGGGCGCTCGACAGACTGTCGATTCTCGCGCTCAAGATATGGCATATGCGCGAACAGGCCGAGCGCAAGGATGTCGACGAGGCGCATCTGGAACGCAGCAAGGCGCGTCTCGAGATCCTGCTCGAACAGCGCATGGACCTTTCTCTCGCCATCGATCAACTTCTTGCCGATATCGAGGCAGGGCGGAAATATATGAAGGTCTACCGACAGATGAAGCTGTATAACGATCCTTCCACCAATCCGGTGCTGTATGCCAAAAAATAAGGAAAAGCGGGCAGTGCTTGTGTCCCGGTTCTCGGCTCTCGGCGATGTCGCCATGACATTGCCGTCGGTCTACGACGCGTGTGTCGCCAATCCGGACGTGAGTTTCTACTATCTGACGCGGCATCATCCGGCGCAGGTGTTTATAAACCGTCCGCCAAATCTGACTATGGCCGCCGTGAATCTCGACAATTACAAAGGCATCGGCGGACTGTGGCGTCTTTCGAAAGCGTTGCGCAAACGGTATGGCATTACGGATTATGTGGATCTGCACGATGTGTTGCGCACCAAGGTGCTGCGGCTCTTCATGCGCATGGCTGGCGTAAGGGTCAGATATCTCGAAAAGGGGCGGCGCGCCAAGAAGGAACTGACCCGCCGCAACAACAAGGTGCTCGTCCAGCTGAAACCTATGCCGGAAAGATACCGCGATGTATTCTACAATGCCGGAATAGCCCTGGCCAACGATTTCGATACATTATGGGGAAAAGGTAAAGGTGATCCCAGGGATTTCGCAGGAGTGACGCCTCCGAAGCGGGAAGGAGAGCACTGGATGGCAGTCGCTCCATTCGCGCGTCACAAGGGCAAGATTTATCCGATCGAGCATCTGGAGCGCGTCATAGAGCATTTCAACCGCAAGCCCGGGCAGAAAATATTCATTTTCGGTTTCGGAAAGGAGGAAAGCGCGGTGATCGGCAAGCTGGGCCGTCGATATCAGTCGGTGGTCAATATGGCGGAGGCCGGTCTCGGGATCGCGGCCGAACTGGCATTGCTCAGTCATTGCGACGTGATGTTGTCGATGGATTCCGCCAATATGCATCTCGCGTCGCTTGTGGGCCTGCGTACGGTAAGCGTCTGGGGCGCCACACATCCATATACCGGCTTTCTCGGCTGGAGACAGCGCACCCGTGACGTGGTGCAGCTCGACATGACCTGCCGGCCCTGCTCCGTATTCGGCGACAGGCCCTGTTTCAGAGGCGATTATCACTGTCTTGCGGGCATAACTCCGAAGATGATAATAGAGAAGCTTGAAAATCCGTGATTTTCAAGCTTCTCTATTAATTATTATTGTCTGTCGTGATTTATTCTGCCGCTTCGGTGCCTGCGAATTCCATAAGATAAGCCTTGATGAATTCGTCGATCTCGCCGTCCATCACGCCGTTGACGTCTGATGTCTGATAATTGGTGCGATGATCCTTCACACGTCTGTCATCGAAGACGTAGCTTCGTATCTGGCTTCCCCATTCGATTTTTTTCTTTCCGGCCTCGACTTTGGCCTGCTCTTCCATGCGGTGGCGGAGTTCTTTTTCATATAGAATCGATTTCAGCTGTCGCATGGCGTTCTCCTTATTCTTGGGCTGGTCGCGTGTCTCGGTGTTCTCGATGAGGATTTCTTCCTCCTCGCCGGTGTAGGGATCCTTGAACTGGTAGCGGAGGCGCACGCCTGACTCGACCTTGTTGACGTTCTGGCCTCCGGCACCTCCCGAGCGGAATGTATCCCATGACACGCGTGCGGTCTCTACCTGAATATCGATGGTGTCATCGACAAGGGGAGTGACAAACACGGATGCGAAGGATGTCATGCGCTTGCCTTGTGCGTTATACGGGCTGACGCGGACCAGACGGTGCACACCGTTTTCCGATTTGAGGAATCCGTAGGCATAGTCGCCTTCTATGTTTATGGTGACTGATTTTATGCCGGCCTCGTCGCCGTCAAGTATATTGGCGATCGAAGTCTTGTAGCCGTGGCGTTCGGCATAGCGGAGATACAGGCGCATGAGCATCGAGGCCCAGTCCTGCGACTCGGTACCGCCGGCACCGGAGTTGATCTTCAGTACGACGCTGAGTTTGTCTTCCTCGCGGCGGAGCATGTTCCGGAGCTCGAGATCTTCCACTTCCTTGACAAGAGATGCGTACTGGTCATCGACTTCCTGCTCGGTGACAAGTTCGTCCTTAAGAAAATCGAGTGCCAGGCGGAGTTCCTCAAGCTGTTTTTCCACAGCGGTATAGGAATCTATCCAGAAATGGATGCCCTTGATCTTGCGCATCTGGGCTTCGGCCTTGTCGCGGTCATCCCAGAAGTCGGCCACATGAGTGCGGAGTTCCTCCTCCTCGACTTCTATTTTCTTTGAATCGATATCAAGATAATGCTTGAGATCGGCTACGCGGGTTTCAATATGTTTGAATTGATCGGAAGTAATCATGATTGATTCAGCTGTTTTCAGTCCGTAAAATTAGTAAAAAAAAACCACATACGCGTAACGCTCGCCCGAAAAAGCAAAAAAGTTCAGATGATGTGAT
>ERZ791744.927-NODE-927-length-22878-cov-4.320904_pt1 | contig 22878 bp, 21 predicted proteins | sample MGYA00510039_ERZ791744 | MGnify/ENA primary metagenome ERZ791744 (study PRJEB30046, sample SAMN00791969) | human gut metagenome | study: EMG produced TPA metagenomics assembly of the A metagenome-wide association study of gut microbiota in type 2... | reverse complement strand
GGGCTCCCGCTTCGCTTGTCGGTCCTTATTGTATTGCTGCATCCTTTACAGGATAAGCATTGCATCACCAAAGCTGAAGAAATGATAGCGCTCCTTCACCGCCTCCTGATATGCCGCCAGGACGTGCTCCCGGCCCGCCAGGGCGGACACCAGCATAATCAGAGTGGACTCCGGCAGATGGAAGTTGGTAATCAGCCCGTCCAGTACCTTGAACCGATACCCGGGATAGATGAAGATATCCGTCCATCCGGCGCTGGCCGTCATGGTGCCGTCCTCCGCGGCCCAGCTTTCGATGGTGCGGCAGGAGGTGGTGCCCACGCAGATGACCCGGCCGCCGTTTTTCTTGGTCTCATTGATCAGGTCCGCCGTCTCCTGGGGGATCACACAGTATTCACTGTGCATTTCGTGGCCCTCGATCTCGTCCTCCTTCACCGGGCGGAAGGTCCCCAGGCCCACATGAAGTGTAACGTATCCCAGCTTTACACCCATTGCGGATACTTGATCCAGCAGCTCCTGGGTGAAGTGCAGGCCCGCCGTGGGGGCGGCTGCGGAGCCGTTGACCTTGGAGTACACCGTCTGATAGCGCTCCTGGTCCTGAAGCTCCTCCTTGATATAGGGGGGCAGGGGCATTTTCCCCAGACGCTCCAGCACCTCCAGGAAAATTCCCTCATAATCGAAGCGCACCAGGCGGTTGCCGCCGGGCAGCTCCTCCACCACCTCCGCCGTCAGCTCCCCGTCGCCGAAGGACAGCTTCGCCCCGGTGCGCATGCGCTTGCCGGGCCGCACCAGGCACTCCCAGGTCTTGTTTCCCCGGTCGATCAGCAGCAGCACCTCGCAGGCCCCGCCGCCGGGCAGCCGGTGGCCCAGCAGCCGGGCAGGAAGCACCCGGGAGTTATTGAGAATCAGGCAGTCGCCGGGCCGGAGATACTCCGGCAGGTCGTAAAAATGCCGGTGCTGCCATGCGCCGGTATTCTTGTCCAGCACCAGCAGCCGGGAGGCGTCCCGCTGGGGGATGGGCGTCTGGGCAATCAGCTCCGGCGGTAATTCATAGTTAAAGTCGCTTGTTTTCATATCCATCGTCCTGTTTCCGGTAAATTGTGCCAGCGGCACTGTCAAATAAACAGTATAGTATATTTTCGCCGTTACGGCAACTGTTTTCCGAAAAAAGAGAGGACGATGCCGGGATGCGGTCAGTCTGCGGACTGCATAGCCTGCACACCCTGTAAAATCGTAATGATCTGCTGGGCTTGCGGGTGGCTGGGCGAATACAGGCCGTAGTAGGACAGGGTGAAGGGATAGGACCCGTCCGCCAGCGTCGCGTCTGTGGGCCGCACGCCGTCCACGGAGATCACCGACCCGTTGATTCCCGCCTCACCGAATAGCCAGTTATAATGCAGGGGGAACAGCGGCGATCCCACCCGCCCGGTCTCAACAGTGGCCCTCACAGGGTTGTCCCATGTCCCCCTCGTGAGGATATCCGGCGCGTCGGCGGTGAAGCCGAACTGCATCGACATCAGCTGCCAGAGGGGGTCCTGGGCATCGCTGGCATAGCCATAGGCGGGAATCAGCGGCTGAGTCTGTGCCTCATCCCAGAAAAGGGGAGCGGTGCCGGCGTATATGCCGCGGAGGGTCTCCGAGGACAGGTTATAGTCCGCATCCTCCTGCCCGATGTTGCCGTGGACAAAGATCACGGCGTCCTTGAGCAGGGGCATGGACTCATAGCCGCCCAGCAGCTGCAGGGCCTTCTGATCGGGGGCGCACACGGCGGCGTCATAGTTCCCCAGCTTCAGCTCCTGGGCGATATCCCGGGGGCCCACCGAGAAAAGCACGTCATTCAGATCTTTGTCCCCGAACAGGGCCTGCCCCTCCTCCGAATAAAACCAGTGGATGACGGCGGAACGGGCCGGATCGCTGTCCACGGCGATCTTCAGCTCCGGGGCAGGCTGGGGGTCCTCCTGCTGGGGCGGGTTCTGTTCCTGCTGGGCGGGCTTCTGGCCGCAGGAAACTGCGGCAGTCACCATCAGGGCGCAAAGAATCAGGGCGCAGAGCATTTTCGGCAGTCTTTTCATCTGATACCTCCGTTTTATGTCCGGTTGGATGGGATGAGCCATGCAGGCCGTCAGAACAGAAAATATTTCCGCATGAAAGCATTGTATTTTGTCTATTCTGATGACCTGCATCTATCATAGCATACACATTGTCAATCGTCAAGCTATATATATAGAAATTATCTGTATTTCGGATACTGCATTCTTCGTATTCCCCGGGAAATTCCCCGGTTGCAAAAACCCGCGCATTGCGGTACAATATCCGGGAATATACAGCGGCACAGCCGCATGGAGGATCATATGATCGTTATTATCCAAAAAGACACCCAGGAGCCCGCCCTGCGGCAGCTGGCGGTGCGCCTGATAAATCAGGGGGTGCGGATCGGCCGGACCCCGGGCCGGGACTCCGACGTGCTGACCCTGGTGGGAGACACCTGGCGGCTGGACCCGGAGGGTCTGGCGGCCCTGCCCTATGTGCTGGACGTGCGGCGCATCACGCCGCCCTATCGCCTGGCCGGCCGTGCCGCCCACCCGGACAACACCGTGGTGGAGGTGGGCGACGCCCGGATCGGGGCGGAGTTCTGCCTGATCGCCGGACCCTGCGCCGTGGAATCCCAGGTGCAGATGGCCGGGGTCGCCCGGCGGGTCAAGGCTGCCGGAGCGCAGCTGCTGCGGGGCGGGGTATTCAAGCCCCGGACCTCGCCTTATTCCTTCCAGGGACTGGGCCAGGCGGGCATTTCCATGCTGACGGAGGCCGGCCATGAGGCCGGACTGCCGACCATAACGGAGATCACCGACCCCCGCCAGCTGGAGGACCTGGACCAGGTGGATATCCTGCAGGTCGGGGCCCGGAATATGCAGAATTTCGCCCTGCTCCAGGCCCTGGGCCAGGTCAGGAAGCCCGTGCTGCTGAAGCGGGGGATGTCCTCCACGGTAACGGAGCTGCTGCAGGCGGCGGAGTATATCCTGGCCGGGGGCAACGAGCGGGTGATCCTGTGCGAGCGGGGCATCCGGACCTTCGAGACCGACAGCCGCGCCACTCTGGACATTGCCGCCATTCCGGTGCTGAAAAAAATGACCCACCTGCCGGTGATCGTGGACCCCAGCCACGCCGCCGGACGGGCGGAACTGGTGGCTCCCCTGGCGCTGGCCGCCGTGGCCGCCGGGGCCGACGGCCTGATGGTGGAGGTGCACGACCGCCCGGCCTGCGCCCTGTCCGACGGGGCACAGGCCCTGTCCTGCGACCAGTTTGACCGGCTGGCCGGGCAGGTGCGGGAGCTGCTGCCCCACGCCTGCCGCTGATGGCGGGCTATTATTACCGCCAGCTGGACCGGGAAAAGCGCGGGGTATACGACGCCATGCTGGCGGGTATGGAGGCCCTGGCCCCGGGGATCCGGGTGCCCCGGCTGGACGGCCCGGAGCTGTCGGACATCTATCTGCGGCTGAAGCTGGACACGCCGCTGATGTTCTACGTCACCGGGTTTCAGTACCGGTGGATGCCCGGGGCGGACCATGTGGAGCTTCTGCCGGAGTACCTGTTTGACAAGGGGAAGATCCGCCAGCACCGCCAGGCGGTGGCCGCCCGGCTGGACCGCCTGGCCCGGCCCCTGCAGGGAAAAAGCGACCGGGACAAGGAGCTGGCCATCCACGCCTTCATTCTGGAGAACGTCCGGTATGACAAGCTGAAAAAGCCCTATTCCCACGAGATCATCGGCCCCCTGACCCAGGGGGTGGGGGTGTGCGAGGGCATCGCCAAAACGGTGAAGGCCCTGTGCAATGCGGTGCAGCTGCCCTGCATCGTGGCTCTCAGCGAGGCGGCCCCGGAGCGGGGCGTGAAATACCGCCACACCTGGAACATGATAACGGTGGACGGCCAGCGTTACCACCTGGACGCCACCTTTGACAACTCCCTCCAGCGGGGAACGCCCCGGTACGACTATTTCAACCTGGACGACCGGCACATCTTTCGGGATCACGAGACGCTGGTGCTTCCGCTGCCGCCCTGCACGGCGGACAAGGGGTACTACTACCGTCCCCTGTCCTTCACCAAGCCGGAGGACGTGGAGAACCGCGCCCGCCAGGCCCTGCGGAAAAAGCAGCCCCATTTTGTGTTCCACTGGCGGGGCGGCGGGCTGAACCGGGAAATCCTGACGGACCTTCTGAACCGCCGCAGCCGCAGAGCGCGGCAAATGCGTCAGCTGCTCCGTGAACACCGCCCAGGCGGTGGTGCAGCTGGACTTCACCGACGCCCCGGCCGGAGAGACCCTGCTGGTCCAGCAGCCGGACGAGGGAAACGAACTGTAAGCAAAGACAGAGCTTCCGAAAACAATTGCATCGAACCGGAAAACAGAAAACAACACCCCTCATGCAGGCGTATAAACCTGCATGAGGGGTGTTGTTATAAGCAGCTGCAGGGGATTCCGGACCTGTTACAGACTTGGCGCACCCAGGGCGCTGACGCCGCCCATGATGATACTGCCCGCCAGACGGGCCATCTCATCCGGCGACTCCTGCCCCCCGTCCCGCAGCCAGGACAGCGCCAGATTCAGGTTGCCCGACACGATAAATGAACAGAAGTGGTTCAGCCGCTGCCGGTCCCCGGGATAGAACTGGGACAGGAAGTCATACAGAAAATAATTCCGCAGAATGCAGCAGATGCGGTTGGTATAGGCGATGTCCCCGTTGGGACCCAGCAGCACCCGGCACAGGTCGGCGTTGTCCAGGATAAAGCGGTACAGGTCCCGCAGGAAGGGGAACTGCTCCCCGGTGGAGTCCTCGGGCTTGTGGTCCTTGCACAGAGCCGTCAGCCGATCCGCCATCTCATCCTCCAGCCGCTGCAGAAGGTCCCCTACGTCCCGATAGTGGATATAGAAGGTGCCGCGGTTGATATCCGCCCGCTCGGTCAGCTCCCGCACGGAGATGGACTTGGCGCTTTTTTCCGCCAGCAGCTCCATCAGCGCCAGGCGCAGCTGCTTTTTGGTTTTTCGCACCCGGCGGTCTGTGCTGGACTGTTCCATATGGGCATCCCCCTTTTTGTTGGATTTTTAACGAACCTGTTTGACCTGTATTTTAACACAGGTATTGCCTATTAATCAACATGTTGTCGGCTTTTTCTGTAAAAATTTTCCGTCTATCCCGGCCCGGGGACGCATAGAGTAGCACCAGACAAGATGTTATGGAGCAGGAGGAATGGACCATGAATCAGTCCGCATCCATTTATCAGGATATGGCGGCCCGGACCGGCAGCAGCATTTACATCGGCGTGGTGGGGCCGGTGCGCACCGGAAAATCCACCTTCATCAAGCGCTTTATGGAGACCCAGGTGCTGCCCAATATCCAGGACGGCTACCGCCGGGACCGGGCCCGGGATGAGCTGCCCCAAAGCGGCTCCGGCCGCACCATCATGACCGCCGAACCCAAGTTCGTGCCGGAGGAGGCGGTGGAGGTCCGCATGGAGGAGGGGGTCACGTTCTCCGTAAGGCTCATCGACTGCGTGGGGTATATGGTGCCCGGCGCCGTGGGCCAGTATGAGGACCTGTCTCCCCGGATGGTGATGACCCCCTGGTACGACCACGAGATCCCCATGACCGAGGCGGCGGAGCTGGGCACCCGGAAGGTCATCTGCGACCACTCCACCGTGGGCATCGTGGTCACCACCGACGGCAGCGTCACGGAGATCCCCCGGGAGGACTATCTGGAGGCCGAGGAGCGGGTGATCCGGGAGCTGCAGGAGCTTGGCAAGCCCTTTGTGGTGCTGCTGAACTCCGCCCAGCCCCAGGGCTCCCGGGCCCAGTCCATGGCAGCGGACATCGAGCGGCGGTATGACGTCCGCTGCCTGCCGGTGAACTGTCTGGAGCTGGGGGAGCAGGAGATCACGGAGCTGCTGCAGGGGCTGCTGTATGAATTTCCCCTGCGGGAGCTGGACCTGTTCCTGCCGGCCTGGGTGGAGGCCTTGCCGCCGGACCACCCCATCAAAACCGGCGTATACCAGGCGGTGCGCCGGGAGGCGGCGGACCTGGCCCATGTGCGGCAGCTGCGGGACTGCCTGTCCGCCCTGCAGGGGGAGGGGGATATCTCCGCCGCCTCCATCCGCAGCCTGAACCTGGGGATCGGCATTGCCGAGGCGGAACTGGACCTGCCCCGGAGCCTGTTTTACGACACCCTGAGCCGCCAGTCGGGCCTGTCCGTGACGGACGACGGCGACCTGATGCAGCTTCTGACCAGCCTGGCCGCCATCCGGAAGGAGTATGACCGCCTGGCTCCCGCCATGCAGGCGGCGCTGGACACGGGCTACGGCATTGTGATGCCCAGCGTGGAGGAGCTGAACCTGGAGGACCCGGAGATCGTCCGCCAGGGCGGGCGATACAGCGTGCGCATGAAGGCCAGTGCCCCCTCCGTTCACATGATCCGGGCGGACATCGCCACCACGGTTTCGCCCATTGTGGGCAATGAAAAGCAGTCCGAGGACATGGTGAACTATCTGCTCCAGGAGTTCGAGGGAGACACCGGCAAGCTCTGGCAGTCCAACATCTTTGGCCGCAGCTTCCACGAGATCGTGGGAGACGACCTGCAGGCAAAGCTCCGGCGGATGCCGCAGGACTCCCAGAAGAAGCTGCGGGAGGCCCTGGAGCGCATCATCAACGACGGCAGCGGCGGCCTGATCTGCATCATTCTGTGATTTTTCCCGGCAGGGACCGTTTTGCGGCGGTCCCTGCCGCATTTTATACGGAATATATTGCATAAAATGCTTGAATATTTGGAAAAAGTGTGCTAATATACTTAATTACTGAACAGCGGCGCAGTATCCTAGTCGGATCTGCCGTCTTGTAAGAAGGGCCTAAAAATCCTTTAAAGGGCACAACTGTGAAGTCCCTGGTGCCTGCTGCTTACGCCCAGTTTGGGGTGGGTGCTGGGGGGAGACGCGGGAGCCCCCGCGTCTGCGATGGTAGGGCGCCCTCCAATGGCATGGAGGACCCGACCCTGCTACCGTGGAGACCTGCTGTTGTGCACAGGCGTACTCCCCCTGTGGTCAAGCGACCTGTGTACGAGGCAGATGATGAACCTGCAATGCGGTGCTACCCGGCTTTACCGCCGTAACGCTGTGTGCAGAGTAGCCTGCCTTGCGTGGGCAGGGTGGATAGGGAAGTGGAAGCACCGGTCTCCCCGGCCAGGGAGACTGTGTTGATTCCCTTGAAACCCTGGCTGCAAAAGAGGCTAAGAGACGGTCTGACCGCTGTGGAAATCACCTAGGCTGTCCTCACGGGACGCCGGAGGGATTGCAGTGCGGACTAAGTGGCAATCGGGTCCCATGGCCGGCAACACCATGGCGCAGCGCCTAACGGGAAACCGCCTGACCGGCGACGGAAGGCGCGCTGCGGGGAAATCCAACCCGTACCTAAGCCGTAAGATTAACCTTCGGCGTTGCCCTGTTCAGTGTACTATAACAACAAAGCGAGGGATCTACTCTTGAGCGATCGCGACAGGAGCAAGGACAAAAACGGCGGGAAAAAGAAAAGCGGCCGGGGCTGGGCCCTGCGGGTGTTTGTGCTGGCGGTGGTGCTGTCGGCGCTGCTGAGCTTTTTCTCCACCACCGCCCTGGAGGGCACGGGATACGTTGTGGCGGCGTTGGTGCTGGCCGTGTTCATCGGCCTGGGCATCGTGTTCGACATGATCGGCGTGGCCGTTACGGCGGCGGACCCCAAGCCCTTCCACTCCATGGCCGCCCACAAGGAAAAGGGTGCCAAGGCGGCCATCCGCCTGCTGCAGAATGCCAACCAGGTGTCCTCCGTGTGCAACGACGTGGTGGGCGACATCTGCGGCATCGTCAGCGGTTCCACCGCGGCGGTGATCGTCACCCACCTGCAAAGGGACCTGAGCACCACCTCGGTGCTGATCTCCATCGGGGCCACGGCGCTGATCTCCGGCATTACCATCGGCGGCAAGGCCCTGGGCAAAACCGTGGCCATCAACCAGTGCACCAGCGTGGTATACCGGGTGGCCCGGATCATGCACGCCCTGCATCTCTCACGCTGAAATGGAGCGATATCGTTGATTTTAGACCATATGGACAGCCCCGCCGATGTGAAGGGGCTCAATGAAAATCAGGCCCGGCAGCTCTGTGCGGAGCTGCGGGATTTCCTGGTGCGGGAGGTATCCCGGACCGGCGGCCACCTGGCCTCCAATCTGGGGGTGGTGGAGCTTACCGTGGCCATCCACCGGGTGTTCGACACCTCCGTGGACCGGCTGGTGTTCGACGTGGGCCACCAGTGCTATGTCCACAAGGCCCTGACCGGGCGGCGGGAGCTGTTCGATACCCTGCGGCAGTTCGGGGGCCTGTCCGGCTTCCCCAAGCCCTGGGAGAGCGTCCACGACGCATTTATCGCCGGTCATGCCTCCAACTCCGTGTCGGTGGCCCTGGGCATGGCCCGGGCCAGGACTCTGCAGGGGAAGGACTATCATGTGCTGGCCCTGATCGGCGACGGCGCCATGGGCGGCGGTCTGAGCTTCGAGGGGCTCAACGACGCCGGAGCCAGCGGTGAGCCGCTGATCGTGATCCTCAACGACAACGGCATGTCCATCGACCCCAACGTGGGCGGCCTGTCCCGGCACCTGTCCCGGCTGCGCAGCACGCCGGAGTATTACGAGTTCAAGCGGCGCTATCGCCAGATGCTCACCGGCAGCCAGACCGGCAAGCGGGTGTACGCCATGAGCCACGATGTGAAAACGGTCCTGAAAAAATCCCTGCTGCCCGGCAGCACGGTGTTTGAAAACATGGGCTTTACCTATATGGGTCCCGTGGACGGCCACGATGTGGAGACCCTGACCCAGATGCTGGTGCTGGCCCGGGATATGCGCCGGCCGGTGCTGCTGCATGTGCACACCGTCAAGGGAAAGGGATACCCCTACGCCCAGCAGGAGCCGGGGAAGTACCACGGCGTTGGTCCCTTCGATGTGGAGACCGGAAAGCCCCTGAAATCGTCGGGGGAGAGCTTTTCCACCGTGTTCGGCCATGAGCTGCTGGACCTGGCCCAAAAGGACGACCGGATCTGCGCCGTTACCGCCGCCATGGTGGACGGCACGGGGCTGACGGAGTTTGCCCACGCCCTGCCCAAGCGCTTTTTCGACGTGGGCATTGCCGAGGGCCACGGGGTGGCCATGTGCGCCGGTATGGCCCAGCAGGGCATGGTGCCGGTGTTTGCAGTGTATTCCAGCTTCTTGCAGCGGGGTTATGACATGCTGCTGCACGATGTGGCGCTGAATCATCTCCATGTGGTCCTGGGGGTGGACCGGGCGGGGCTGGTAGGAGCCGACGGCGAGACCCACCACGGCTGCTTCGACCCCATGTACCTGTCCCAGGTGCCGGGGATGACGGTGCTGTGTCCCGCCAGCTTTGCCGAGCTGCGGCGGATGCTGCACCGGGCGGTGGAGGAGATCGACGGCCCCGTGGCGGTGCGGTATCCTCGGGGCGGCCAGGGCCGCTACCGGGAGGACGGCGGCGACGGAGCCTTTGCCTGCCTGCGGGAGGGCGAGGACGCCACGATCCTGACCTACGGCATTCTGGTGAACCAGGCCCTGGACGCGGCGGACCTTCTGGCCGAGAAGGGGATCCGGGCCCGGGTGCTGAAGCTGAACCAGATCTGTCCTCTGGACAGCGGCGCGGTGAAGGAGGCCCTCTCCGGCACGGAGCGCCTGCTGGTGCTGGAGGACTGCATGGCCACCGGCTGCGTGGGTCAGCGGATCGCCGCCATTCTGGCCCAGGAGCGGGTGGAGCCCCGCTGCCTGACCCTGAAGAATCTGGGCGGCCGATTTGCCCCCCAAGGCACGGTGGACCAGCTGTACAGGGCCTTCGGCCTGGACGCCCGGAGTGTTGCGGACAGTGTGGAGGAGATGCTGCATGAGCAATAAAACAAGACTGGACGTGCTGCTGGTGGAGCAGGGGCATATGGAAAGCCGCCAGAAGGCCCAGGCCGTCATCATGACCGGCAGCGTGTTTGTGGACGGTCAGCGGGTGGACAAGCCCGGCACGGCGGTGCCCAACACCGCGCAGATCGAGGTGCGGGGACACGCCCTGCCCTACGTCAGCCGGGGCGGCCTGAAGCTGGAAAAGGCCATGAAGACCTTTCCGCTGACCCTTACCGGCAAGGTCTGCGCCGATATCGGGGCCTCCACCGGGGGCTTCACCGACTGTATGCTGCAAAACGGCGCCCAGAAGGTCTACGCCGTGGACGTGGGCTATGGCCAGCTGGACTGGAAGCTCCGGGGGGACCCCCGGGTGGTGTGCATGGAGCGCACCAACGCCCGGTATCTCACCCATGAGCAGATCCCCCAGGAGCTGGACTTTGCCTCCGTGGACGTGTCCTTTATCTCGCTGGGCCTGATCCTTCCGGCCTTGGACGGGCTGCTGTCCCCGGAGGCTGTCTGCCTGGTGAAGCCTCAGTTTGAGGCGGGCCGGGAAAAGGTGGGCAAAAAGGGCGTGGTCCGGGACCCGGCCGTGCACCTGGAGGTGCTGGAGACGTTCCTGCACCATGCGAAGGAAAATCACTTTACAGTGCTTGGAATTACTTATTCCCCCATCCGGGGACCGGAGGGGAATATCGAATATCTGGGCTATCTTCGTCACGGGCAGGGAACCCCCGGCGACTTCTCTCTGCCGGAGATCGTGGAGGCGTCCCACAGCCAATTGAAGGACTGAGGTGAGCGGCATGAAACCAAAACGCGTGATACTTTGTCCCAATCCGTACCGGGACAGTGAACTGAAAGTGTGTAGACAATCCCGGGATATGCTGGAAAGTCTGGGGATGCAGACCTCCGTTTGCCTGCCCTTCCAGCGGGAGGGGTACGGCGAGGAGCTGGGCCTGTCCATGCGCCCCTTACAGCAGGAGATCCGCCAGGCGGACCTGCTGATCGCCTTCGGCGGCGATGGCACCATCCTGCACCTGGCCCGTACCGTGGCGCTGCACAGCGTGCCGGTGCTGGGGGTGAACCTGGGGAGCCTTGGCTTCATGTCGGAGCTGGAGGTCAACGAGCTGGACCGGCTGCGGGACCTGGCCCAGGGCCGCTTCACCGTGGAATCCCGGATGATGCTGGACGTGTCGGTGCTGCGGGAGGGGCGGCAGGTATATAACAACATCGCCCTGAACGACGCAGTGGTGTCCAAGGGCTCCATCGCCCGGGTGGTGCGGCTGGACATCTTCACGGAGGAGGGCCGCCTGACCAAGGTAGGCGGCGATGGCATCATCGTCTCCACCCCCACCGGCTCCACCGGCTATTCCATGGCCGCCGGAGGGCCTATCGTGGAGCCCACCGCAAAGAACCTGCTGCTGACGCCCATCTGCCCCCATTCCACCCGCTCGTCCTCCTATGTGCTTTCGCCGGAGCATATAATCACCGTGGAGGCGGCGGACGCCAACCGGAAATTCGTCTATCTTTCCGTGGACGGCGGCAAGGCGTTTTCCCTGAAAAACGGAGACCAGGTGCGGGTAAGCACCTCAAAATATACCACCAGGCTGGTGCGGCTCTCCAAAAAGAGCTTTTGCGAAATACTGGACAAAAAAATGGGAACGGAGGCTTCTAAAAAATGAAAAACGACCGCCAGAACCAGCTCCTCCAGATCATCAGCGAGGAGATCATCGAGACCCAGGAGCAGCTGCTGGAGCGGCTCCAGGCCAAGGGGATCAAGAGTACCCAGGCCACTATTTCCCGGGACATCAAGGAACTGCACCTGATCAAGGAGCCCGCCGGGCAGGGCCGGTACCGCTACGCCGTTTCCGCCCACCGCACCAAGCTGAACTTTGCCGACAAGCTGCGCACCATCTTCCGGGAGAGCGTCCTGACGGTGGACAACGCCCAGAATATCGTGGTCATCAAGACCCTGCCGGGCCTGGCCAACGCCGCCGGTTCCGCCGTGGACGGCATGGACGTGCCGTATCTGGTGGGGTCCCTGGCCGGCGATGACACGGCCCTGCTGATCATGCGGGACACGGAGAGCGCCCTGGACTTCACGGAAGAGATCAAGGAAATGCTGCGCTGACGCGGGACATGGCGCAGACATCGGAGGGATACGCAGATGCTGCAATTGCTCCACATTGAGAATATCGCCATCATCGAGTGCGCGGACATCGAGTTCCGGCCCGGCTTCAACGCCCTGACCGGCGAAACCGGCGCCGGTAAGTCCATCGTCATCGACTCCATCAGCGCCGTGCTGGGCCAGCGGACCTCCCGGGACCTGATCCGTACCGGGGCCAATATGGCCTTTGTCAGCGCGTGCTTCACGGACATTCCGCCCTGGCTGGGGGAGGACCTGGGCATTGCCTGGGAGGGGGAGCTGCTTTTGCAGCGGGAGATCCACGGCGACGGCAAGAACGTCTGCCGGGTCAACGGACGCCCTGTCACCGTTACCCAGCTCCGCACCCTGGGCAGCCGCCTGCTGAATATCCACGGCCAGCACGATGGCCAGCAACTGCTGGACGAGGAGCAGCACCTGCTGTATCTGGACAGCTTTGGCCGGACGGAGCAGCTGTTGGCGGAGTATCGTGAAAAATACCAGGCCATGGCCGCCCTGCGGCGGCAGATGCAGGCCCTGGAAATGGACGAGGCGGAGAAGGCCCGGCGGGTGGATACCCTGACCTATCAGCTCCAGGAGCTGGAGCGAGCCAAGCTGCGCCCCGGCGAGGAGGAGGAGCTGCAAAGCCGCCGGACCCTGCTGCACAACGCGGAGAAGTTCATCTCCGCCGTGTCCGGGGCGGATTTCTGCCTCAACGGCGACGACGGCAGCGACGGTGCCGCCAATCTGGTGCGCCAGGCCCAGGGGGCCTTGGCCCCGGTGCGGGGTCTGGACCCGGAGCTGGGGGAGCTGTATGACCGGCTGGAGGCCGCCTACAGCGAGATTTACGACCTGGCGGACACCATCCGGGACAAGCGGGAGGATTTCGACTTCTCTCCCAAGGAGCTGGACCGGGTGGAGGGACGGCTGGATCAGCTATACCGCCTGAAAAAGAAATACGGCCCCACGGTGGAGGAGATGCTGGAATATCAAGCGCGCTGCCGCCGGGAGCTGGACGACATGCAGGACGCGGGGGACACCCTGCTGCATCTGGAAAAGCAGCTGAAGAAGGCGGAAAAGGCCGCCCGTCAGGCGGCGGAGAGCCTGTCCCAGGCCCGGCATCAGGCGGCCCAGCGGCTGGAGGAGCAGATCCTCACGGAGCTGCAGCAGCTGGACATGGGCAAGATCCGCTTCGCCATCTGCTTTACGGAGCAGGCCCTGGCGGAAAACGGCATGGACCAGGTGCGGTTCCTGATGTCCGCCAACGTGGGCGAGGAGCTGCGCCCCATCCACAAGATCGCCTCCGGCGGCGAGCTGGCCCGCATCATGCTGGCCATGAAAAACGTCCTGTCGGAGCAGGATCAGGTGGGCACCATGGTGTTCGACGAAGTGGACACCGGTGTGTCCGGCCGGGCCGCCCAGAAGGTGGCGGAGAAAATGGCCCGCATCAGCCGCACCAAGCAGGTGCTGTGCGTGACTCATCTGCCCCAGCTGGCCGCCATGGCCGACACCCACTTCTCCGTGGAAAAGGGGGAGCAGGGGGGACGTACCTTTACCCGGGTGGTGCAGCTGGACCGTGCCCGGCGCCAGCAGGAGCTGGCCCGTCTCACCGGCGGGGCCTCCATCTCCGCCACCATGCTGGAGGGGGCCGGGGAGCTGCTGGACCAGGCGGAAAAATTCAAGAAAACCTTGGCCTGACCCGTTGACAACCGGGGACGGACACGCTATAATGTGTCTAACTTCATATGCAACAGCGATGAAGGGAAGAAGTATCCGGCCAGTCTGCCTGCAAAGAGAGCCCCTGTGCGGTGAAAAGGGGAGAGGCGGCGGCGGGAGAATACATCCCGGAGCAGCCTTCTGAACGGCTTGTGGCCTATTAGGAATGTGTCGGGTTCGCCCGTTACAGCGATAGGGTGTTGCTGCACCCGATGAGGCCGCATGCCGTGAGGCGGCGGCGAAGCTGAGGTGGTACCGCGATTTACGTCGCCCTCTGTCAACACGACAGGGGGCGTTTTTCTTGCCCCCTGGAAGCCAAAATATCGGAAAGGAATCAGAACAACATGGGAATTTATGAAGAACTGGTGGCCCGGGGACTGATCGCCCAGGTCACCAACGAGGATGAGATCCGCGAGATGATCAACAACGGCAAGGCCACGTTCTATATCGGCTTTGACTGCACGGCGGACTCCCTGACGGCAGGCCATTTCATGGCCCTGACCCTGATGAAGCGCCTGCAGATGGCGGGCAACAAGCCCATCGCCCTGATCGGCGGCGGCACCACCATGATCGGTGACCCTTCCGGCCGCACGGACATGCGCAAGATGCTCACCAAGGAGGACATCGACCACAACGCTGCCTGCTTCAAGCGTCAGATGGAGCGCTTCATCGACTTCGGCGAGGGCAAGGCCATCATGCTCAACAACGCCGACTGGCTGCTGAAGCTGAACTATGTGGACCTGCTGCGGGAGGTGGGCGCCTGCTTCTCTGTCAACAATATGCTGCGGGCCGAGTGCTACAAGCAGCGCATGGAGAAGGGCCTGAGCTTCCTGGAGTTCAACTACATGATCATGCAGAGCTACGACTTTTACTACATGTTCCAGCACAACGGCTGCAACATGCAGTTCGGCGGCAACGACCAGTGGAGCAATATGCTGGGCGGCACGGAGCTGATCCGCCGGAAGCTGGGCAAGGATGCCCACGCCATGACCATCACCCTGCTGACGGACTCCCAGGGCAACAAGATGGGCAAGACCGCCGGCAACGCCGTGTGGCTTGACCCCAACAAGACCAGCCCCTTCGAGTTCTATCAGTACTGGCGCAACGTGGGCGACGCCGACGTGCTCAAGTGCATCCGTATGCTGACCTTCCTGCCTCTGGAGCAGATCGACGAGATGGCCGACTGGGAGGGCGCCAAGCTCAACGAGGCCAAGGACATCCTGGCCTATGAGCTGACCAAGCTGGTACACGGCGAGGAGGAGGCCGAAAAGGCCCGTCAGGCGGCCCGGGCACTGTTTGGCGGCGGCGCCAATGCCCAGGATATGCCCACCACCGAGCTCACCGGCGACGATATGGGCAGCGGCGAGATCAACGTGCTGAATCTGCTGGTCCGGTGCGGCCTGTGCGCCAGCAAGGGCGAGGCCCGGCGGCTGGTGCAGCAGGGCGGCATCACCGTGGGGGACAAGAAGGTGGATTCCATCGACGCGTCCTTCGGCTGCCAGGAGTTCACCGGCGACGGTCTGATCATCCGCAAGGGCAAAAAGGTGTTCCACCGGGCCGTGCTGATCTGAGGATAGCCAGCAGGAGCAAGCTATCGCCAGGTGCGTCCAATACGAACGATATATGGGATCATCCCTACATGTTATAAGCCAAAAAGGGTGCGGACAGCGATGTCCGCACCCTTTTTGTATCTTTCACATCCAGGCGTATGCCGCCCCCACGGGCAGCAGGAGAAGCAGCAGCGACAGCAGCAGGGCCGGAACCATGGCGCACCGGCGGGAGAGCAGCAGTACCACGGCGGCAGCCGTCGCCAACAGGAGAAACCGGCCTGCCAGCAGCACCAGCACTACCCCGCCCACGGTCCAATTGTCTGCCAGCGCGGACAGGCACTGCACGCTGTTGGCCTGAGCGGCCATGTCAAGAGGGCCGTAGGCCCTCTGCACCGTCAAAAGTCCCGGCAGCCACAGGGCTAACGTCAGCAACAGGACATAGCCCCCCGCGATGGCGCATTTCCACCGCACCACGCTCCTTCGGCGGGGGCTGGCCGTCAGCAGAACGTCCACGCCGCTCTCCCGCTCCCCGGCGAAGCTGCCGAACAGCAGCAGGGCAACGGCCAAAAACGCGCCGCCCAGCTCCAGAACATCCTGCCGCAGGGCATCCGCCCCCAACAGCCGCTGATAGCCGGTCTGATACAGGTACACCTGCCCCGGCCGCAGGGCGCGGTACTGGTTCTGCGCCATGTGGAAGGCGTCCTCTGCGTGGAGCTGATTCCGTATGGGCTCCGCCTCCCGGTCAAAGGTCACAGAGTCGGGATACCGCCGCCCCAGCTCCACAAGCTGCTCGTTCAGCTCGTCAAACCGTGCCTGCTCCGACGCCAGGTAGGCGTCCTTTTCCTGGCTGGGCGCGCCTGATAAAAACTCGGAATAGTTCCGATAATACACCTCAAATTCACTGCGCTCCGGGGTAAACCCGCCGTACAGCAGGGCGATGACGGCAAAAAATGCTAAAAGGATCCACAGTCCGCACCGGGAGATCAGCGCCTTGTACAGCTCGTGTCCCGCCAGGCAGGTGTGCCGGGGGCGAGGAAGCGACCATGTAAAGGCCACCCGCTTGCCGGAACCGCCGGGGGTTTGGGCATACAGCGCCGCGCCGCCTATGCCGGCGATCACGGCGAGAGCCGTCAGGAATATCGCGCCAAGCAGCACCCGATCCGAGGGACTGCCCAACAGGTTCAGATACACCGCCTCCCGGCACAGGGCCTGGCCGTCCGCCAGCTGCCACAGGCTGAGATTCCGCAGCCACAGCTGCGTGCTGCCCGCCATGAGGGCGGCTATGCCCCCGCAGACCGCCGCGCAGCCAACTGCCGCAGCGGCATTGGCCGCCCGGGCGCACAGCAGAAAAATCAGCGCCGTGCAGCACAGCAGCCACAGGTATTTCAGCCCCGCCGCCAGAGCCAGCAGTTCGCCCACCGTCATCCGGTAGGGGCTGGCGGCGAAGCCGTACAGGCTCTGCACCGGGGCGTCCAGTCCCGCAAAGCCGTACAGAAGCCCTGCTATGAGGGTGTTGACACCGTAGAGCAGCACGAAGCCCGCCGTGGAGAGAGTCGCGGCGGCGGCCAGCTTTCGCCCGTAGACCCGTGACCGGCCCAGGCGGGTGGGGCGGGTCAGGTTCACAAGCCCCGCCGCCCGCTCGTGGGTCAGCAGGGTCAGTCCCGCCGCCAGGGGGAACAGCAGCGCCAAAGCGTCCGTCAGATGAAAGGACAGCAGCACCTCCGGTCCGCCCAGAAACGCCGCCCGGGGGATCACGTCCGCCAGAGACTCATAGACCGCCGCGCCCCGCTCTAAGGAGCGGGCGGCAAAGCCGTCAAACAGGCCCATCCGCAGCTTCAGCCGGGATTCTGCCGCCAGGCCCGCCCGGAAGGAGGGATATTCCTCCGCCTGCCGCACCCGCGCCAGGGCCGCGTCCGCGGCGGACAGCTCGCGGCGCAGGGCGTCGTATTCGCTGCGCGTGCCGGTGTATGCGGCCTGCTCCAGCTCCTGCCACAGACGCTCCTCGTACCCGTCGAGATCCTCCTGCGCCATGGCCTGACGCAGAGCGGACACGGTATAGCCGCCTGCGTCTCCGGCGGCGTGGAGGGCGAACAGCACCCCATTGCAGAGTACCGCCAGAAGCAGCAGCAGGCACAGCCGCCCACTGCCGCCGATTTTCCGCAGCTCCCAGGTCATAGCGCCGCCCCCTCCCCGAAGTGGAACAGATACACGTCCTCCAGGTCGGGCCGGGCCGGGGCGCAGGGGAGGGGCGGCCTTGCCTCACTGAGCAGCCGCACTAAAATGCCCTCCTGCTGCCGGGACATGCCGCATACCGTGCCGTACTGCGCCATGCTGGGGAGCTGCGCCTCCGCTGCGGTCAGCTCCCATACCCGGCCCTCCAGTTCCTGCTCCAGGGCGTGGGGGGAGCCCCGGCGGATAATAAGGCCCTGGTTCATCAGAATCAGCTCCCGGGCGATGAACTCCACGTCCTGCACCACATGGGTACACAGCAGCACGATCTTGTCCCCGGCGATCTCGCCGATGAGATTCCGCACCGCCACCCGCTGGCGGGGGTCAAGGCCCGCCGTGGGTTCGTCCAGCACCAGAATATCCGGGTCGTGGAGCAGGGCCTGGGCCAGCAGCAGCCGCTGCTTCATGCCCCCGGACCAGCCACGGATGGGGCGGCCCGCCGCCTCCGTGAGGTCCAGCCGCGCCAGGGCCCAGTCCATGCGCTCTTTGGCATCCTCCCGGCTCATGCCCTGGAGGGACGCCATGTAATAGAGAAATTGCTCCCCGGTGAAGCCGGGATATAACGCCTGCTGCTGGGGGCAGTATCCCAGCCGCCGACGGAAGGCCTCCCCCATGGAGACGGTGTCCTGCCCGTCCAGGGTGACGCGGCCCCGGGTGGGCCGGAGATTCCCGGTGAGGATGTTCATAAGGGTGCTTTTGCCTGCGCCGTTGGGGCCTAACAGGCCGTATACCCCCGGCGTCAGGGTCAGGTCGATGCCTCGCAGGGCCTCTTTTGCGCCGTATCGCTTAGCGACTTCGTGAAATTGCAGCTCCATCCCGTCACCCCACTGCCACGGCGCTTTCATAGCGCCCGGCATAGAAATTCTCCTTGGAGATGACGCATCGGCCGTTGTCGCCCAACGCCCGGAAGAAGGAGCCGCCCTCCTGGGAGGGGCTCATGACCATGCCGTGTTCGTCTGCGGCGCCCACCAGCTCCACGAGCTTACCGTCCTGCAGATCGGCCACCCAAACCCGAGAGCCCGCTTCCGTATCGGTGATGATAAAGGCCTTGCTGTCCATGACCCAGTAGTTGATGATATCCTCCATGGACAGCAGGGTGCGGCTCTCGCCACTATCCAGGTTCAGAAGGCGCAGCTGGTCCCCGCACTGGTAGATATGCTCCATGCCGTAGACCTGCGCGGGGTCGGCGGTCATGATATAGCCGTCCTTGTTATGATCGGCCACAACGGTATGGTCCCCGCTCTCCATATCCCACAGCAGAAGCCGCCGCTGGATGTTTTGGTGGAGATACCGCCCGTAGGAGGCGTCCTCCCTGTACTGGGCCGTGAATTCCTCCTCACTCAGCAGGAACTGCTCCTCCGGCGTTTCCACCACGGCGCCCCAGCGGGCGGAAAAGCCCATCAGTGTCCCGGGGACAGACAGCTCCCGATAGCTGCCGGCGGCAAGGTCGTATAGCAGGGAGCTGCCCTCGGTTCGGCTCTCGACCCGCCCGTCCGCCTGCTGCTCCGTGATGCGGCATTCCAGATGCAGGGTGGCCTTGCCGCAGGAGAAACGCCCCAGGGCGGCGGTGTAGAAATGGTCGTCGGTGTTGTCCCACTGCTCCAGGACGGTGACTTTCCCGCCGGACAGCTCCTTGCGCACCAGCTGCGCGCCGCTGCCCGCGTTATCGAGGGTGGCGTAGAGCACCCCGTCCAAAACGGCGAAGCTGTTGACGTTCCCCACCCACGCCTGGCAGCTGGCGTCCCCGTGGGAGCAGCCCGGCTGGGCGCACAGGGTCATGGTCTGGCCGGAGGCATAGTCGTAGTAGCTCACCGCCCCGGCGGCGCAAATATACCAGCCGTTGTCGTCGGTGAACACCGAGCCTGTCCCGGCGGCGTCCCGGTTGTCCTTGGGCAGGGCGTGCCCTTGGGCGACGGGGGTGGGCTCCGGGTCCCCGGAGGGATTCCCGGCGGGGCCTTCAGGCCCGGAGCAGGCGGTCAGCAGCAGGAGCAGCGCAAGAAAGCATGGTACGAAGCGTTTCATTGGATAGTCCCTCCCCGATGGAATCGTAAATTTTGCCCGTCTATCACACAGTATGTGCGGCAGACGGGCGGCTTTTGTTGCAAATCAACAGGATAGCTACAAGCTGGATTGTAGCATATTGTGCAAAATATGTCAATATTCTTGAAAATATTTTTCTAAAAAACGTATTGCGGGCCGACGATGCGGCCGCGACAAACAAAGCCCCCGGAAAGCAGGGCTTTCCGGGGGGATTTCCGCCTATTGGCCGTATGGCGAGGGTTCCTCGATGATGCTGGTTTCGCTCCAGCCGTTGTAGGCCTGGTGATAGTCATACAGGCTGACGCAGAGGGCCGCCACCCACAGCAGCAGCGCCGCCAGCACCGCCGCGATCAGGATGGTCAGCACCTGACGCCGCCGCCGCAGGGCGGCCAGCAGCTCCTGGGTGCTCATGGCGTCCACATACGCCGCAGCCACCTGCTGGGGCGTCCCGAACCGGGCTTCCAGGTCTGCGTCCCGGGTTTCGGCGCAGTAGGCCTCCGCCTCGCTGCGCAGAGCCGTCAGCAGCTGCTTTTTGTGTTTTCCGGCACAGGGCAGATAGCTGCCGACGGCCCGGACATATCGGTTGACCTGCCGCTGTCTTTTCCGCATGGCGGTACCTCCTCTCGAATGATGGCCGTCACGCCGGTCATCATGGATTCATATTCCCGGATCATTTCCTCCAGCCGGGCTTCTCCGGCAGGCTCCAGGTGGTAGTATACGCGGGTCATCCGCTTGCCCACCAGCACCCGGTGGTCGGAGATCAGTCCCTGCTCCTGCAGCCGGTACAGCACCGGGTACAGGGAACCCTCCTGGGTTTTCAGCCGTCCGCCGCTGCGCCGTTCCGTCTCCTGCACCAGCTGGTAGCCGTACATATCTTCCCTTCGCAGCAGCGACAGCAGGATCAGCGCCATGACGCCGCGCTGGAATACATTGGGTCCCGAATCGCGTGACATACCGCCGCCTCCTTTGCCAAAGTTCTCCTTCTTTTATACCATCCGTTCCGGAAAAATGCAACATTTTCCTGTTTGAAATGTGCGGTTTGAATGCTGAAGGCCCGTACCGGCGGGTATTGGCCGGTACGGGCCGTTAATCGTTATGAAGGCTTATCCGGTGATTTTCCGGCTGCTCAGCATGTACCCCAGCGCACCCAGGAGCAGCAGCCCGCCGCACAGGGCAAAGCGCCAGCCGATCCCCAGGGCGGTCAGCAGGGAGGAGGCAAACGGGACGCGATCTCCGGCGGCTCCCGCCAGTACCGTGGCGGACAGCAGTCCGGTCAGTCCGAAGTACCGGTACAGCAGGGCATAGGCCGCCGTGCTCAGCAGGAAGCCCGCCGTGCCTAAATTGGCGGCATGGGCAGCCTTGGGCAGATAGTCCGATTCACCGTACAGAGCGTACAGATAGGCGCTGGCCGTTCCGGAGGACAGACAGGCGGAGATTCCCTCCACCAGGGCCTCCGCCACGAAGTTTCGCTGATCCCGGCCTGGGTCCGCACCAGCAGGGCCACCGGCGCAAAGAATACCAGCCCGCCGCACAGACTCATGCCGTCATAGGCGTCCATTTTCCGGGGGCCATTCGGCGCCTTTCCGGCGCCCCTTCATTTCCCGGCGGCACCCCGTTTTTTCACAAAAAGCACCACGGCGGCGATCAATGCCAGCCCCGCGGCGAGCACCAAAAGCTTCTTATTCATTGTATATCTTCTTAAATAGTGTGTGTTTTCGTATTCTTTCACTGGGAGACCTGATACCTTCGTACTCCCAAAACCGGATTCTACATGATCACTTCTCCTGTTATATTAATGTTGTGCATCGTTCCGGATGCATAACTAATATTCATTAGCTTTACTATGATCCGCTGGCTGCGTCTTGTCAAGAGGGCCGCGAACTTTTTTGCCGATTCTCTCCCAAAAACAGGGGGAGTTGAAATACTCTGCCGGATTTGCTATAATAGGCCCCGTGAAATAAGAAGCATCCGGCAAAACGGATGTCTGTCTGTTTAAGGAGAAGCTATGTTCAAAGTAATTAAAAAAGAGGGCCGGGCCCGGCGGGGCGAGTTCCGCTGCGCCCACGGCGGCACGGTGCAGACGCCGGTGTTCATGAACGTGGGCACCCAGGCTGCCATCAAGGGCGGCGTGGACGCCTTCGATCTTCACGATCTGGGCTGCCAGATCGAGCTGTCCAACACCTATCACCTGCATCTGCGCCCCGGCGACGACGTGGTGCGGCAGATGGGCGGCCTGCACCGGTTCATGAACTGGGACGGCCCCATTCTCACGGACTCCGGCGGCTTCCAGGTGTTCTCCTTGGCCAGCCTGCGGAAGATTACCGAGGAGGGCGTCACCTTTGCCAGCCATCTGGACGGCCACCGCATCTTCATGGGGCCGGAGGAGAGCATGCGCATCCAGTCCAACCTTGGCTCCGATATCGCCATGGCCTTTGATGAGTGCGTGGAAAACCCGGCGCAGTACGACTATGCCAAGGCCAGCTGTGAGCGCACCCTGCGGTGGCTGCAGCGGTGCAAGGCGGAGCATGACCGGCTCAACGCCCTGCCGGACGCCGTGAACCCCCATCAGATGCTGTTCGGCATCAACCAGGGGGCCACCTATGAGGACCTGCGGATCTGGCACATGCAGCAGATCGCCAAAATCGACTGCGACGGCTTCGCCATCGGCGGCCTGGCGGTGGGGGAGCCTACCGAGGTCATGTACCGCATCATCGAGGCGGTGGAGCCCTATATGCCCGCCCACAAGCCCCGGTATCTCATGGGCGTGGGCACTCCCAGCAACATCATCGAGGGGGTGGCCCGGGGCGTGGACTTCTTCGACTGCGTTATGCCCGCCCGCAACGCCCGCCACGGCAAGCTCTTTACCTGGCAAGGGGCCATGAACATCAAAAACGCCAAGTACAAGCTGGACGACCGGCCCATCGACCCGGAGTGCGACTGCCCGGCGTGCCGCCGGTTCAGCCGGGCCTATGTCCGCCACCTGTTTGCGGCGGAGGAGATCCTGGCCCTGCGCCTGGCAGTGATGCACAATCTGTATTTTTACAACAAGCTGGCCCAGCGCATCCGCGACAGCCTAGACGTCGGATGTTTTGAGGACTTCCGCCGGGAGTACAGTGAGAAGCTCAGCCGCCGTATCTGACGGCTTCAGCTTGTCAAAAAAGTCTTTTTGACAAGCTGTGTGCGGTTTTTCAGAACTTCAGAAAGTTCTGAAAAACCTGTGATTGCAAACGAAAGACACCCCTGATGGGTTTCT
>ERZ791744.917-NODE-917-length-23179-cov-12.149498_pt1 | contig 23179 bp, 44 predicted proteins | sample MGYA00510039_ERZ791744 | MGnify/ENA primary metagenome ERZ791744 (study PRJEB30046, sample SAMN00791969) | human gut metagenome | study: EMG produced TPA metagenomics assembly of the A metagenome-wide association study of gut microbiota in type 2... | reverse complement strand
TACCCGGTGTTGGGGTGTAAGTACCAGATGAGGTAATCACTTGAGTATTAAGCAAACGGCCTACTACACCGGAATCATCCACCAAACCAAGGTTTTCGAGAGCCGTTTGCACAGTGCCATCCGATTTGATATCGCCAAACGGATTCTTGCGGCTCAGGTATTCAACAGCAAACCCCGATCCCAGCAATTCAACAAATCCGGGCAGATCACCATTATCAAGCACATCCCGTTGCGTTTTGTCACTTACAAACTGGGCCAGAGCTGCAGCAATAAAGCTGGCCTGTCGAATGGCTTTGTTCACCTGCGCACTGGATGCTTTCCCTGCTGTAAATCCGGATAAAAGCGCAGGCAACGCTTCCCATTCCTCCTGCGACATAACATTGGCATTTCGATCAGTTGCAAACGCTTTAAAGTCATTTTTCGCCATCAGAGTAATACTCCCCATGCTCCTACATCAAAACCACTGATGAATTCGTTATCCATATCAAAACCAAAAAATTTTGAGCCTTCCGATGGGGTTTCCACCGAAGGAGTTTCAATGCCCCCCGCCCATACCCCGGCGGCTTTTACTGTGAGATACCCCTGTTTAATTGCCGCAATTAACTCACGCGATACATCTGAAATATCAGTATCAGGAAAGACCCAGACCGATATCGTCATGTCCTGGTTAAGGACGCACGTAGATCCCCTTCACCTTGTCTGCGGTATCACCATCTGCCAGCGGTACGAAAAAACCGTCAGCATCGTATTTACCAGCCAGCCCATAGGCAGCAAAGGCGTTATCGGATTTAAGGACCACCGGTTCGACGGTTAAGTCCTGCGGGCGAGAGACAGCCCCGGCAATGCCAACAGGCATCCGGTACAGAAATACATTATTCATTTTTTACCCTTTACGGTTTGCCCAGAATTCAGCGTTTTGTTTGTTCAGGGAAGCGATACTGGTCATGCCCATGTTTGGGCGCTGTGCATCGCCGGTGGTGGCGCGGGTGTTTCGCCCTTTGGCAATCTCAGACACGGCATTAAACGCCATGTTGACCGATTGTTTCGGTAATTTGCGGATATCCGCATCACCGACTATCTGGCGAACCAGCGTTTTGTCAGCGGAAGCCAGAACCTCGCGTTTGAACGCGGTCGGTTTCATCTTACGGCTCAGATCGATACCCGGAACGATAACTTCGGCACGCCAGGCTGAGTCACCAGTAATCGTGGTTTCCTCTTCATCATCCTCGCCGTCACCGGTCGGATTATCGTCAGGCTTATTATCGTTATCGCCCGTGGCATTTCCTTCCAGCTTAGCCAGCAGGGCTTTCAGTAATGTTTTGAGGTCATCATCACTGTCGACGGTTGGACCTCCACCCATCTCTGGTGCTTTGTCCGGTAGTGGTTGCTGCGGGGACAGGTTGATGTTGAGATTAACGCCCTGCGGCAAATCCCCCTCATCTCCTGTAACCGATGCGGGAGCCGACTCCACCAGTTCGTTCATGGTGTCGGCATCTCCTGTCTTGATGGCTGCACGCATGCGGTTCCACCAGTTTTTCTTTTGATTTGCCATTGTGTCTCTGTCTCCAATTGCACAACGATTTCCGGCTCTGCCTTTGGGGACAAGAGCCACATGGTTTCCGGTAATATCGACCTGCTCGGCTTTACCTGGCTCGGTCTGCTCGTACTCCGCGTCATAGCCGCACGACACTTCACGCAGGCCATCTTCGATAAGCTGAATGGCGTTTTCGTCTTTGACGATAAGGTCAGCCAGCATCAAATCAGACTGGTCACCAGTCCCGCGCCGCACATTCTGAAGATGCCCGACAGCAAGCTCTTTCCAGTTCTCGGGATTTACCAGCCGCACATTCCCGTTTTCATCTTCAGGATGCAGGATCGTGATGCTCATCCCTTCGAATGAGGCGAGCGTGGCCGGATTGAATACCTGCTCAGGAGAACGCGTTACGACTATCTCACCGAGCTTGTCGGGTTTGAGGTTTGGCAGATCGGCAGCGCCGTAGAGCTGCTTACCCGTTCGACCTATCGGCACGTCTTTGCACAGCAGCGAGCCGTCAGCCAGCTGATAGCGGGTTTCCCCCAGCCGGGTATTGAAAAAATATTTCATGGTTTACCTGCGATTCAGGCGAGATAAGAATGAGGGTTGGGGAAGACGATTTCTTTGTAACAGCGGCAGTTCGGCAGCTCACCAGCGTGACCGGTCATACCGTCAAGCGTTGGAGGTCGGCCCCATTCGACAAACTTGCCCTCCATCTCACAATGAGAGTGCCGGACATCGCCATCTTCGGCTGTACGCCAGATATAACCATTCGAACCAATTGACAGCGCACGCGCCTGATCGAGCGCGCCGGTTGCGCGTCCAAGTTCGGTACGGGCGATAAGGTTCGCTCGCGAGCGTGACACGTCACCTGACGCCGCTATCTCTTTCGCGAATGACTCAGCCCGCCCGCCAGTCACAACTGCCTCGATGGCTTTGTTCTGAATGTCATACACCCGATCGGCGGCCTCAAGAGGTAGCGATTTGATGTACTTAATCTGCTCGGCAACGATGGATTTCATCACCTGGCCTACCGGGGCGCAGTCAACCATGTTGCGCAGCTCTGCACTGATGTTCCGGCTGTGTTGACGCCACTGCTTTTCATTCTGGCGCGCTATGTCTGCGGTAAAGTTCTCAGCTACCTTCGTCGCCCAGGGGGTGATGATTTCGCTGTAGCGCTCCAGCGCATCCATTATTTCGGTTACGCTATCGTTTGAACCATCGTAGCGCCCATTTACGATATCCCCGACCGCCCGCGCTATCTGCCGTAGGCTCGTTCGATATCGGATCTCCGCCTGGCGACTCTGGCGGTTTGTCGCCAAGTTCGCCGATGCCTGGCGGCGCTTCGTCTTCGGCATTCTCTATGTCCTCGTCGGTAATGGATGCCCCGATGCCGGTTACGTCAGAATTTTCGCGCAAATCGGTCATAGCGGCTTTCAGTGTCATCAGACCATCACCCAGCGCCGTACTGATTGCGTTGGTAGTGTTTAACGCCACCGTTGAGCGATCGACATCAGACATTTGCCAGAGCGGGTTAAACTCAAACGTGAAATCGTCCGGCAGCGGCTTACCGAGTTCCGAGCGGTGCATAATGTCCAGTATCCGGCGCATCGGCATCCGTAAGCGGCGCTCCTGCAATGAGCTCACCCGGTCGTAATAGTTGGCAAGATCTGCATCACCGGTAGAAAATCCTTTCGGGGACTGTCCGAACAACCGCACCAGTGGAATACCAACAGCGCCGCTAATCTGTTCTGCAAACTGCGAAAGAATGTCATCCAGACCACTGAAGCTGTACTGATGGGTTTCAAACTTATCCCGCGAGTCCATGAGCGTCATGCCTTCATTGCTCTGGAACTGTCGAATCAGGTCGATATTCTTCAGCAACGCTTCATACGCAGGACCACCAAGTGCGATAAGCTCGCGTAGCTTCTCCACGCTGTAGGTACGCAAATGCGCTTTGTAGACCAGCTGCGCCGCGCCGACAGTGGCGCTGTCGAACGCAGTAAGCCGATCCCAGATACGCTCTACAACCGACATTCCCCATTCGTTTTCGGTCATCTTCTGCTGGAATGGCAGCGTCACCCCGTCGAAGCGAATCAGGCGGCTGTGATGGATGCGCCAAGCCGGGATGCCCGTTGCAGTGGTCACCACGTCGTAAAACTCAGGTTTGCCGAGATCTGGCCCCATCTCTTTAATGCGGCGGGTCAGGGCCGGGTTAATCATCCAGCGGTCGAGCGGGAGAATGCCCTTAAACTTGCCTTCTCCAATGGTTTCGAGCCGCAGCGGGGTCATTGGTGCCTGCCCCTCGATCATGATGAAGCCGACCGCGCCGCCGTAGAGGCGAGACCATTTCAGCACGTCGTTCAGCGCATCCCAGATCTGCAACTCATCAAGTTGTGATTCGAGAATGCCGCGATCTTTTGCATCAATTTCCGAAGTGATGCGAATGCCTTTGCGGGTCATATCATCCGGGATAGCGTCGACCGCTTCGCCGATGATCCAGGACGAACGATAGGACCATTCCACCAGCATGCGGTTGCGGCTGGTGAAGTTAGCCCGGTAGGTCGATGCTGAGTGCTGGTTAGGCGTCTGCATCCCCACGCGGGCGACAAAGTTCTCATATCCATCAGCGGTGGCCTGTGCCGTTCGCCGCGTGGCTTGTTTGTTTCGTGCCATCAGGCCTGTCTCCCTAGCAGCTCCCAGATATTCAGGGCTGAATTCATTGGCGCGTAGCTGATCATCACCGAGTCGGCAAGGTTTGGCGACCGGGTTCCATCAGGCTGTTTATCAATAACGATTTTCCCCACACCATTAATGGAATAGGTCGGCTGCGAAAGCTCGATGATGAGTTTATCTTTGAGTGCCATGCTACTGCTGATTGAGATGATTTCGTCCGGGTTGTAATCCATACCTTCAACCACGGCGCGCCAGGTATTCTGAAAAAGTTTACGTAACCGCCACCAGCTCTGGGCTTTGGCGTTAGCGAAGAAGTCCTTGTTCAGGCGGGCGGCCTGTCCGTTGTCACCGCGCACCGCTTCGTCGTCCGGATCAAATACCGCGCCACTACCTCGAAACGGTGTGGCGAGTATTGACGGTCGGCGCGCAGCGTTACGCAGTTCGTTGATAGCGCGTGCATCGCCGCGAACGCCAGCGCCCAGCCCGTCCTCGTCAAAGCGAAACTCTTCGAGGTTGTCCTGTTCGCAAAAACCGAAGACCTTCTCGACGGACTGATAAATGTCGCTACCCACACCAGACCATTCCCGCACATTTTCCAGGAGGAAGCCATGACGGGTGGAAAAGGCATTTTTGTCCCTGCCTTCATCAGCGACATCCATCGCGCCAAGTCGTTTGCCTGTTGGCTGGATACCCAGTTTGATATGCGCATCAACGGCAGCCTGTACCCATTCGGATGGAATCAGGACGCCTTCCGCTGATGCGCTGTAGTTCAGATCAAGTTCCTGTGCCACCACCACCGGATTATCGATTTTCTCGCATTCCCTGCGATACCACTCTTCATCCTTGCGAGGATCATCCCGCCAGTGGAATGTGAATACCGGTATCTTCCCGCCGTGACGCTTCTGCGCGAACGGGTTCGCCATGCCGTTAACCGAACTCAGGTCGATACGGCAGCGGGTGGTTTGCGACAGCGCCGCGTCAATCAGCAGAGGACGCTGGAGGAATGCAGCCTCATCCACCAGGTAGAGCGTGGTACGGTCACCACGACCGATATTGTCGCCAGCCTCGCCTTTGATAACCGCGCCAGTATCTGGAAACTCAACGCGCATATAAGGCGCATGCTTCTTCTCGTCCCACGAACCGCGAAACTCGATGGGCAGTGTTTCCACGAACTTGCGTGCCTTCCAGAACAATGCTTTCGGGTCACCAGTGCTGTCGACGTATTCCTCTTTACGGGAGCCGAAACCGATAACCATTTCTTTGTTGAAGAGACAAAGCGAGCAGGCCAGTCCGATCGCGGTCCAACTGAGCCCCATTTCACGGGATTTTTCGGTAATACCATTCTCCCGATTACCCCAGCGTTCCATAATCCAGTGGATCCACTCCTCCTGCTTAGGGAAGAGTAAAAACGGAATGGTCACCGGCAGGCCATAATCAATATTACGTGGGTCCGTTGTCATGCCCCAGTCGATGATGAACTGAGCCGGATTAGTTCGGTAAAACTGTTTTAGTGCAGGCAATATTTCAGGATTCTGGCGAATGCGCTGTAGGCGTTCCATCCGCCATTCAAAAACCATCTGGTAATCAGGATGTTTAAAATCGAAGGGGAATGGTAACGGCATACTTAGCCCATCATTTTTCTATACGCCTCTGCAGCCTGCTCCGGCGTTAAGTTGGTAATTTCTGTTCTGACTGGTCCTCCATCAGCGCCAGTCACTTCATTTTTGACGTTGTCTTTAAACGCCTGAACAGAAACATGACGCCCAAGCAACTCAAGGTTTTTAACCTTATCAGGCCATTTGATTTTCTTCAGGAGAGCAGCACTATCTGCGGATACCATCTCCACGACATCCATTCCTGATAGCGTTGTGCGCCATACCTTAGGCCAGTCTTTAATGGGCTTTAGCTCACCGTTTTGCAGGAGAATGTCGAGCACATCCATCTGGTCGATTTCAATAAGGCGATTAAGCACATATTCTGCATTAATACCAACAAGATCATTGCGTTGCGCTTTCAGTTCGGCGATTCTGAATTGGATGTCAGGTTTTGACATGTTTTCGGATGCGGTACGGTTAGCTGTCTTTGCGCTGTACCCCGCCCGAATAGCCGCTTGTGTGGCGTTTAAATCGATGAGGTACTCGCGACAGAACATCTCTTGTTTGTCGGTGAGTGCCATAGTTTTCTCTAGAGGATTTCTTTAATGAACTCAAAGCAAATTTTTTACCGAAATACAGGTCATGATAATGAAACTTATATATTCCTGGACAAATTGGACAATGGCTCCTACCAAGTCAGGGCTGGTCATTCGTCACCTGTGAGCCATTTTGAATGGGAGGGTGATGAAACCATTCAGACAGTGGAAGAGTTTCTAGGTTCTAACCCATCATATACTGAACGTGTTCATCAACTAATTTCTGAGTTTGAAGCAGAATCGTAATCACCACCCAAGCGACTCAGCTGATATCTAGTTCATCATTACTAGGACTAAAAGTAGATTCCTGACATTGAGAATCTCTTTATCCGCTTGTGGGGATATCAGTTAAGTTATCCCGTGTAGGGTATAAGCCATTGTCGAGACCACTCATTGAATGGTCTCTGCAATAACCGATGTCTTTCCATCAGTCCGCCACCACAAAGAATCTTTTTTGCCATAAGGCAGGAGGTTCATCTTTCAGTGGCTGCCAGTGTTATTTCCCCACTTACTGGCTTGGGTTGTTTCGCTGTACTGCCGTAACTGGTTACCCAGAATAAATTCCGGTTTCATTATCGAAGCCCCTCAATGAAGGGCTTCTGTAATGCCTTACTTCATGAAATTATTTCATCCGGGTTTACGCAGAAAACCTTTCACTTTATGTGCATTATGAAAATGCCAATTGCGGCATATCTCTGGGAAACTGAAATGATCCATACCGTACACTTCATGACAGATGTGACAGTTGCTTCTGTATCCAGCCTTATGGATGTTTGCCTCAAAGCGATATCAAGCCCTAACCAACCAGCCTCTGAGATCAGGATTTACATCTCTAGTAAAGGTGGAGATACCGTTGCAGGTTTTACCGCATACAACTTTCTTAAGTCTCTTCCTGTAAAGGTGAAGACACATAACCTTAGTAACGTGGAATCTATAGCAAATGTTATTTTCATGGCTGGATCTGAGCGGTTTGCTAATCCTCTCTCGCGATTTTTATTACATCCTTTACATTGGGGATTTGCCGCCCCACAAGCAGATCACCTCAGGCTTAGGGAATGGGCGGCATGTCTGGATGACGACTTGCAAAGATTTGTGCAGGTGATGAATATCGAGGCTCTCGCTGTAGCCCCAGATGAGCAAATTGACTGGGCTAATTTGATCACTTCTGCAACCATCATTGATCCGGGAAGGGCCACCGAGTTGGGTATGATCCAGAATGTCGAGGCTGCAACCATACCCACAGATTCGATCAGGTGGTGGGTTCTGTAACATTTTGAATCCTCCATAAGTGCGGGCTTATTGGCCCGCTTGTTTCTTTACAGCTTGCCTAATATCTGCCTTATCCCGGTTGCACTGCCCAAGCGCTGATAGGAGACTGACGTTTAAATCTAGGCTCTGGCCCCACGTCAGGTTGTCAGGGATTTCCGGTTGCGGGGTGTCAGCCGTCAGGCTGGCCGGTAACGGGACTACCGGCACTTTGACGTAGACCGTTCGCGAATTGTTGCAGCCGCTTAACTGCGCCAGCAGGGACAGGGCGATTAGTGCAATCATCATTCGCAACAGCAACCCGGATATCAGCCGAGGCTCCCGATGCGTCCAGTGCGATCTGCTCTTTTGCATGCTGGTTAGCCTCTATAACTGTATTGATGATTTGCAGTGATTGCAGAACGTTACGGGTAATGGCAGTTGCTGATTCAGCATTTCGTACAGCCTCATCAGCACGCTCCTTTTCGTGCTGATATTTGCTGTAGTAATGCCCAGCAGACCAGATGAAGGAACCAATGACGGTAACAACGAAGGCAACAATAACCAGCTTATATCTCAGCTTCATTTACTACCCCACCAGCTTTTTTAAATCGGGCAATCAGGTCACCGATTTTATGTTCATACTGACCGTAACCTGCACCAGGTAACGACGCCCAGATATTGCTGCAACGGTCGATTGCCTGACGAATACTGCCGCGGTCAATCATCGGTAAAGCACCACGCTCTTTAATCTGCTGCAGAGCTACAGCGTCCTGACTTTTCGGAGAGAAATCTTTCAGTCCAAGCTGTTTACGGTAAGCATCCCACCAACGGGAAAGAAGCTGATAGCGTCCGGCGGCTGTTGATTTGAGTTTGGGGTTTAGCGTGACAAGTTTGCGAGGGTGATCGGAGTAATCAGTGAATAGCTCTCCTCCTACAATGACGTCATAACCATGATTTCTGGTTTTCTGCCGTCCGTTATCAGTTCCCTCTGACCATGCCAGCATATCGAGGAACGCCTTACGTTGATTATTGATTTCCACCATCTTCTACTCCGGCTTTTTTAGCAGCGAAGCGTTTGATAAGCGAACCAATCGAGTCAGTACCGATGTAGCCGATGAACACGCTCGTTATATAAGCGAGATTGCTACTTAGTCCGGCGAAGTCGAGAAGGTCACGAATGAACCAGGCGATAATGGCGCACATCGTTGCGTCGATTACTGTTTTTGTAAACGCACCGCCATTATATCTGCCGCGAAGGTACGCCATTGCAAACGCAAGGATTGCCCCGATGCCTTGTTCCTTTGCCGCGAGAATGGCGGCTAACAGGTCATTTTTTTCTGGCATCTTCATGTCTTACCCCCAATAAGGGGATTTGCTCTATTTAATTAGGAATAAGGTCGATTACTGATAGAACAAATCCAGGCTACTGTGTTTAGTAATCAGATTTGTTCGTGACCGATATGCACGGGCAAAACGGCAGGAGGTTGTTAGGGCAACCTCATGCCACCCGCTTTCACGAAGCCAGCCATTGCGCTGGTTTTCTTTTATGCAAAGCACACCGCACCGTAGCCACAGCGGATAAGGTGATTATTTTTGTCTGTCTGGTATTTGGTTTGATGTGCTTTCAGAAAGGCCGTGCTTAAAACGCAAAAAGCCCCGAGATATTAACTCAGGGCTTTATTTAACGAGTGCATTTATCCATCGTTGGGTCAAATTTACCCAACTTTATTCAAAAAGTCAATATCATGCCGTTAATATGTTGCCATCCGTGGTAATCATGCTGCTAACGTGTGACCGCATTCAAAATGTTGTCTGCGATTGACTCTTCTTTGTGGCATTGCACCACCAGAGCGTCATACAGCGGCTTAACAGTGCGTGACCAGGTGGGTTGGGTAAGGTTTGGGATTAGCATCGTTACAGCGCGATATGCGGCGCTTGCTGGCATCCTGGAATAGCCGACGCCTTTGCATCTTCCGCACTCTTTCTCAACAACTCTCCCCCACTGCTCTGTTTTTGCTATATCTACCGCACGGCCTGTACCGTGGCAATCTCTGCACCTTGCGCCCGGCGTAGCGGCACTACGGCAATAATCCGCATAAGCGAATGTTGCGAGCACTTGCAGTACCTTTGCCTTAGTATTTCCTTCAAGCTTTGCCACGCCACGGTATTTCCCCGATACCTTGTGTGCAAATTGCATCAGATAGTTGATAGCCTTTTGTTTGTCGTTCTGGCTGAGTTCATGCTTACCGCAGAATGCAGCCATTCCGAATCCGGCTTGTGATTGCGCCATCCCCATAGCAGCCATCACATCAGTACCGGAAAGAGAGTCAGAAGCCGTGGCCCGTGGTGAGTCGCTCATCATCGGGCTTTTTGGCGAATGAAATTTAGCTACGCTTTCGAGTCTCATGCGCCTTCTCCCTGTACCTGAATCAATGTGAGGTTTCCGCAGAACACTGCGCCGGTATCGATATACATTTGGTTGGCAAATTTAAGTGGTTTCACTGCTGGCGTATGACCAAAGATGAACGTGTCCGCGCCTTTGATTTCTTTCACGATCCCGTCTTGTGAGTTACTGATTCGTTCGCGGTTCCAGATTACCTGCTGAGGATCAACTGGCTTTCCAAATTCGTATTCGTCACAAGGATAATCGGCGTGGCAGATGACATATTTTTTACCTTTGCTCACCAGTTCGATGATTAACGGAAGTTCTTCTGCTTTATGGGCAAGAGCTTTAGCCAGAATTTCTTTGTCGTAATCGAGATTAAAGAACCAGCCACCGCCATTAAGCAGCCAGTGATTAACGTTTCCACGCTCTGATAAGCCATCAATCATCATTTGCTCATGGTTTCCACGTACAGCTCTGAACCAGGGGAATGTGATTAATTCCATACATTCGACGTTCTCTGTACCGCGATCAACCAAATCGCCAACCGAGATAAGCAGGTCTTTTTTGGTGTCGAATCCTATCGTCTCCAGTTTTTTCATCATGTTCGTGTAGCATCCGTGCAGATCGCCAACTACCCAAATATTTCGGTATTTGCTGCCATCAATTCTTTCGTAATAGCGCATCTCTTTCACTCCATCCGCGATGAACCATAAGAACGTCGTTGACGATGGCGTGCATTTTCCCGTCTTTATCATCAACGTATTTTCTGACCGTGCCGCGACTACATTTCAGTCTGCGTGCTACTTCTGTCTGGTTTCCGTATGCTTCAACGAGCATGTCTGGAATGGTTTTTACTGAGAACGTCATGCGGCCTCCAGTAGCTCTGTAATCATTGGCAAACTGCCGCATGTTTCAGTCACAACCAACAAAAGCATTCCACCTTTAATCGCCTGATAGCGAATGACGCGCATATCGTCTATCTGACCGTCATCCAGCCAGAAGCCCGCACTGGTGAGTGCGTCAAAAACGGCTTTTGGCAGATTGTCCAAATCTCGTTTGCGGTTATCGGGAGGTGCTGCGTGGATGGTTATTCTGATGCGAGGTGTGATTTTGATGTCTAGCTGTTGTTGCTGGATTAATTCGATTACTTCTTCTTGGTATCTCTTCCCCCAGTCGCTGATGTAGTGGATCCCTCTTGAGTGTCGCCAATATCGGTTGTTTGAAGGAGGCCACGGCAATTTTATTCGGTAGGTTTTCATGACTTAATCTTCCCCTCCTTCAGCAGTATCGCCTGCGTCCTGATCACGCCTTCGAGGTGGTAAAGTCTGGCGTCTTTGTTGTCGAGATTATGGGTGCGTCGGTCGATTTCATCGTGACACGCGCTACAAGCCCATGCGCCGATCAGGTCGTCAGGCTTCATTCCAGTTCCGCAAATTCCAGCCATCCGGTAATGTGCCAGAACTGTAGTTTCAGGATTGCCATTGCATACGCCGTAAATACGTACCTGGCATTCTCTGCCGCGCGCTTCTTTGCGTAGGTTAGCCATTATGGTTCACTCCAGTAATTCTCAATTGCAGCAGCCATTCTCTGCATCCACTCAGCCAGCTTTAACGCGGCTTCTCTTTCAGAACCACATTTAGGGAAATCCTTCATTTCCATGCTGGCCTTATATGTTCTGAATGCCAGGTCTCCGGTAATAACCAACTCCTGATCAAGCACCGAGCGTTTATTCCGGTGTTGAACGTAATAGACAGATTCAGTCCGCATTTCTTCTCTGTCTTTTTTGAAGGAAATAAGCTCAGAGAAATCACTCATCGTCTTCTTCCTCGTACATTGAGCTATTCGGATCGCTCATCAGTTCTGCGCAGCAGTGCTCACACACGTGAACTTCCAGCACATGCAGCTTCTGACCGCAGTTAGCGCACGTTAAAGCTCGCTCGACGCTTTCTTTCTGGTATTGAAGGGTTTGGGATGGGCTAAGCATGGCTTTCACCATTAAAAAGTCGCTTGTAAGCATCAATGTCTCGTTTTGCTTCACCGAGCTTTCGTCTTAATTCCATGTTTTCTGATTCAAGCTTTTCCATGTCTTGTTGGTATCGATCGCGGTGTTCTTTCCATGCTTTTTGATACGCCTTCATGTATGTCATGTTGGCCTTTCTCTTTGCCTGACGAACTGCGTGGTGGTTTTTAACAAACCAGTCAGGGTCGTTAAATGCTGCTCTGGCGCATGTATACCAATAATTTGTTGCCTCCCTGTTTAGCCAATAAATACTGATAAATGGCAACCGGATAGACACCATTTTTCGTTGTGACTCTTTCTCGCCAAACATGTGGCCTTTTTGGATGCTAAGGCCAAATCCAGGTTGAATTAAAAGCATTGTCATTTCCTCGCACGATGTCTTAGCCACCGGATATCCCACAGGTGAGCCGTGTAGTTGAAGGTTTTTACGTCAGATTCTTTCGGGATTGGCTTGGGTTTATTTCTGGAGCGTTTCGTTGGAAGGTATTTGCAGTTTTCGCAGATTATGTCGGTGATACTTCGTCGCTGTCGTCTCATTCGTACCTCCTGTCGGTAAATCTGACGCCCTGACCAATAGCCCATGCTGTCGTGTACTCAATCAGACTTGCCATACGCTTCACACTCATCTGCGCGCTACTTTCGCGAATGTTGACGTATTCGCCTTCAAGGCCGGGCAAAACATCAGCTTCCTGCTTTGTTGCCACTGCATGACCGCTAATCAACAAAACCTTCCATTGTTCTGGTTTTAACCATTTTCCGCACCATTGAACCTGACGAGCGATATCCGCTAGCATCACGTGAAATTTTGCGTTCTGGTCAAGGTTGCGCTTGTAGTCAGTAATGCGGATGGTGACTGGCTTGTCTTTATCGAGTGGTGTTGCGAGGATGGCATTTATTGCGGCTTGCTGTTGTTGCTTAGTTCGGAGGAAGATTGTTTGCTTCATTGTCACCTCAACTAACAAAACGCCACGCCACTTTTGCTACGACAACAGGCATAACACCGATAATCACCCACAGGAAAATGCTACCGAAAAGCACACCAACCAGGTCTTTACCTTCGCCTACCAACCGGACAAAACTGCTGGCAACCACAATGAACGTCGCCACCATCCACATAGCACCGAGAATCCTCAATGCAGAGAAAATCAACTCAACCACGATTTACTCTCCCCCAAATAAAAAGGCCTGCGATTACCAGCAGGCCTGTTATTAGCTCAGTGATGTAGATGGTCATCAGAATCCTCCTTTCTTCTTGGACTGCGGTTCCTCGCGTTCACGTCGGCGCATTTCAGCAGACTGTTGGTCTGTGTCATAAATAGCGCCATTTGCCTGAATGCAATACACCGTGCCGGTATTGCCATGACGATTGAGACGAAGGATTAGTTCGGTTTCACCAGGAGGAACGCTGTCATCAAAAGCACCTTCCCGATGGATCCCCACCCAATAATCGCAATCCTGTTCAATCTGCCCTGTATCTCGCGAGTCACTTGGTAATGGGCGTTTATTGGTTCGGCTTTCCAGTGCGCGGTTAAGCTGTGTCAAAAGCACAACAACGCAATCAAGCTCTTTGGCAAGGTTCTTCAGTCCTTTGGTGATCATGCCGTAAGCAAGGTCGTTGCGATCGGCCTTTTCAGCGGTCATTAGTGTCAGGTAATCGACCAGAATCATGCCAACACATCCTTTTTCTCGCTTGATTCGACGGCTTTCGCTGACGATTTGAGCCAGAGATAATCCCGGCGTGTCGTCGATGTAAAGCAGGTCGATTTCACTTAAGCGATTGGCTGTTTCGATCGCCCTGTTGAAGTCACCATCGTAATCACCCTGATAGCCGTCATCAGCGTCATTTGTCGCCGGAAGGTAAAAAATATTCGGGTTAACACCTGACTTCTGTCCTACCAGTTTTTCCAGTATCTGGTCACCGGGCATTTCAAGGCTGAACATCAGAGCGGGCTTTTTCTCATGCACTGCGCAGTTGATTGCCATCTGGCTGTATAGCGTCGTTTTCCCCATCTTAGGGCGAGCGCCAATGACAAACAGAGAGCCTTTCACCAGACCTTTCGGTGACAGCATCCTGTCCAGCGATGGGATCCCTGTGCTCATTCCTCGTTGTTCGCCTGACGGGTCAAATCGCTTCTCAAGGTCGCTAACCCAGTCTTCCATGACCTCACCAAATGAGCGAAGGCCGCGACGCGATCCGGTTTTTGCATGGTCTGTCAGTTGCGTGAAAATCGCCTGAATAGCTTCGTACTTCTGCGTTGCAGTCATTCCGTTGCGGGAATAGAGCAATTCCGTCGCTTCAGTCATGCGGTTGATGGCGTAGCGTTCCATTGCGGTTTCGCGAACCTGCATTGCATAGGCAACGATGTTTGCGGCGCTTGGCGTGTTCTTTGCGATCTCAGCGATATAAGCAAAACCGCCAACAGACGCCGTTAACGATTTACGCTCCAGTTCATCGAAAAGCGTCAGGCCATCTACTGGCTTTTGCTCCCGGTGCATTCTGGTTATTTCTTCGAAAATGATTTTGTGTGGTCGGCTGTAAAATGAATCAGGCTTCAGCATCGCCAGAACTTTCTGGACGCGCTCACTGCTGTCATCATCCAGAAGCAATCCACCAATCACCGCCTGCTCTGCCTCGATGCTATGGGGCGGCGCATAAAAATTATCGGTCATCGTGTTCACCCTCACGAACTTTCAGGTAGGTATTATCGTTAAGCAGGAAATCAAATCCCTTTTTGTGCCAGACGGTTCCGCGCTGATGGTTTGGGCGCTCTTCGAACATCCATCGGCAATTTTCGCCTACGTAGCTCAAATAATTTCTCCAGTCCTGCATCGTGAACCCATGCCCGTCAAGCTGGCGGGTTATCACTCCGGCTTTGCGCCAGAACGTTCGGATCTGGTTTTTACGCTTGTCATTCAGTGCGCGGATTTTTGGCGCTTCAGGAAGGATTTCGTGGTAAGCATCGACAACATCCTGACAGCTAACGGAAGGTTTTTTCTTGTCAGACTTTTTGTCTGCTGTAGCACTCTCTAATACGTCAGTATTAGAGATATTATTTATATTATTGTTTATGGACAACCGTTGGACAACCGTTGGACAATCTCCGCTGAGAGCCGCACCATTACTGGTGTTTGCGTTGGACAACTGTTGGACAACCGTTGGACAATTTTTTGCCTGAAAATCGTCATATTTAACGATTGTAAACAGGCTAAATTTCTTCCCCATCGAGCAAATATTAAGCATACCTTTCGACTCAAAAGTCCGTAATAAGCTCCGAACTTTGTTGTCGGGGATGAATGTTTCTCTGACCAGCGACGGGCGTCCAGTTATCATCTGACCGCGATCAACAGTTATCGGACCGATATCCGTATTGACGACAGTAGATTCGTGATTAGCCTTGAGGATTAAGTGAAGCCAAAGATGTACTGCCTGAGAGTCCTTATAGAGCCTGCTGTCCATAAACTGGCGATGTATAGAGACATACCCCATACTGGATGCCTCCTGATGTTGTACAGGGTTATGCCTGTAATCAGCTAACTTAACGACGCCCATGTTTCACTCCTGCTTTGGCTAGTCTGTAAACACCAACAAGGCGCTCTGCGAACGCCCTGTTATTTGCTGCGGCTACCACTAATCCCTCAGGTGAATCAGGGTGTCGAATCTCTTCTTTTCCTGGTATTTCTTACGACGTTTTGTCATAATTACTCCTGTGGATTGATCCAGTAATTCCCTCAGAATTGCATATCAATTTGCTTAAAATCCTCGGTGGCGGCCGGGGATTTTTTCTTTGTGATTTCATCAAGCGCATACTTAAAAGCCCTGCTAATCGGACTGATGTCTGATGCCATTCCGAAAGCACACAAGACCGAAGCAATAAATCTCCAGTCCGTTCTGCTTATCTTCGATTCATGACAGCCAATCATCTTTGCCAGACCGCGCTGGGTAAGCGTTGACAGGTTGATGAGTAAATCAGTTTCAGCGCGATCAATTTCTCGCTGTGTTGGCTTGCTGTAGCTTGCTTGTGCCATTTGTTAATTTTCCTATATTGATATTGAGTTATAGCGGCACACCCAATGGATTTGCCGCTGATGTTTGCTCACCCGGTTAGAGGTGAAAGGCCAGAACTGTTAAAGAGCAATTTGCTTATGCCGCTTGGCGGTAAGCACTTTCTTGATACTTCAGGGCGCCAGCTGTAACGATTTCCAATCGATAGGCGTCTTTCTCTGGGATAACTTCTTTCCACTGAGAGACTGCTGCATCGCTAATGCCTAGTGCTTTAGCAACAGCACGCTGGGTTCCGAAGTGGTCAATAACATCTTTTTTGTACATAGACTCGCTCCGAAATTAAAGAACACTTAAATTATCCACCAAAGGAATCTTAAGTCAAGTTTATTTAAGATGTCTTAACTATGAATACACAACTGATGGGTGAGCGTATTCGCGCTCGCAGAAAAGAACTCAAGATTAGGCAGGCTGCCCTTGGCAAGATGGTTGGCGTGTCTAATGTTGCTATTTCCCAATGGGAGCGATCTGAAACTGAGCCCAATGGCGAAAACCTATTGGCCTTAGCCAAGGCTTTGCAGTGCTCCCCTGATTACCTATTGAAAGGAGAGGATAGTCTTTCAAACATTGCCTATCACAGCAGGCATGATCCAAGAGGTTCGTATCCTCTAATTAGTTGGGTAAGCGCAGGATGTTGGATGGAAGCTGTAGAGCCATATCATAGGCGTGCAATAGATAACTGGTACGACACAACGGTAGATTGTTCTGAAGACTCTTTTTGGCTCGACGTTAAAGGCGATTCAATGACTGCCCCGGCAGGACTGAGTATTCCTGAGGGGATGATTATTCTCGTCGACCCAGAAGTCGAACCACGTAATGGAAAGCTGGTAGTCGCCAAACTTGAAGGGGAAAACGAGGCGACATTCAAAAAGTTAGTTATTGATGCCGGTAGAAAATTCCTGAAACCACTCAATCCACAATACCCAATGATTGAAATCAATGGGAACTGTAAAATCATTGGCGTTGTCGTTGATGCCAAGCTAGCAAACCTTCCTTAAGGGGCTTTCGCCCCTTTTTTATTTCCCGTTAAAAATCAAAGACAAACTAAATTCACGCCCATAAAATTAAGTTTTCTTCAAAAATGCACTTGACCAATAAATTAAGAAGTCTTAAATTTAAGCCATCAGCAGGACGCTGGAAGCCAAACGGAACAGATTGGCAGGCTCTTTAACATCGACGGACTCTCAACCTAACCGTTGAGACCAGAACTTGAGTGGTTTTGGGGATGGCGCGAATTGCAGCTGCAAGACAGCGATCGAGAAGATAAGCACCTCGACGCGTCATGCGCCAAAGCCACTTAAAGGAGACCATCATGGTAACCATTGTCTGGAAAGAATCCAAAGGTACGGCAAAAAGCCGCTACAAAGCTCGCAGAGCAGAACTTATTGCCGAGCGACGCAGTAATGAAGCACTGGCGCGAAAAATTGCGCTAAAGCTCTCTGGTTGCGTCAAAGCAGACAAAGCAGCATCACTAGGAATCCTTTGCTGCAAGAAGAAAGAAGAAGTTGTTCGAAAAAATAGAAGTATTTATTACAAAGATTCAAACCCATTAGGAAACAAAATACATGCAGTCCAAAAAATAAAATTGTACAGTAAACTACCGTACGGTGCTTATTGAGTATGCTTATGGTGAAAAAGACTATTTATGTTAATCCTGACCGCGGACAAAACAGAAAAGTATCTGATAGAGGTCTTACATCTCGAGACAGGAGGAGAATAGCGAGATGGGAAAAGAGGATAGCATATGCATTAAAAAACGGTGTAACACCTGGATTTAATGCTATAGATGACGGTCCTGAATATAAGATTAATGAAGACCCAATGGATAAAGTTGACAAAGCATTAGCAACACCATTTCCTCGCGATGTCGAAAAAATTGAAGATGAAAAATATGAGGATGTAATGCACAGAGTTGTTAATCACGCTCACCAACGAAATCCAAATAAAAAATGGTCATAGCCCACTTCGGTGGGTTTTTTATTGTCTGAACTAACCGAATTTATTACAGCAAGCCACGCAGTGAAATGGGTGTGACTTGTGTTGGTCGCCAGAAGCAACGCGGAAAATCAATTCCAGCTTATTACGATTGAGGTGAGCCATGCTCAAGAAAGTCAAACGTCGACTTTACAAAGAAGGTAGATATTCATGCCAGTTGCCAAAATGCGACACGACAAAATGGAGTGTCGATGATTGGTGTAACTGGATAGATAGATACGGAACTTGGTGGGATAAATAACAGGTAACTTAAGCGTATTTACTTTCGCAGCAAACCACTTATTTGAGGTGAGATATGACAAAATCATGGAGCGTACCTTTTCCTGAATCAGAAACTGAACATGATGGAATGCCTGTTTTCTGGAGATTCCAGGCGACAGTTGAAGAAGATGGGATAAAAATATTCGCACTTCAATATATAGCTTTTCATCAGACAGAGCATTATGCATGGTTGGTTCCTGCGCATTGGATTGTTAATTTTAAACCAGCACCAAATCAGTGGTTACAGGAATGGAAACAAAGGAGAAATAGATATGCAATTAAGAAAGTAGCAAAAAATGCAGAAAGATCTTTTGCATTCCCAACGAAGAAACTTGCCATTGAAAGTTTATTGCGCCGGAAGAAATACCATTTAATGAGAATCAAACAAGATTTGGCTGTTGTATCAACTCTTGTTGATGGGATGAAGAATATTGATACATCAACACCAGATATTGAATATAACTTTGGACACAACCAAGAAACAGAAAATTGGGTATTCTACTAGGCCGCATAGTCGGCCTTTATTTTTGGCATAAACAACAGAGGCTAACATGGAATTTAAAGGTACTGAAGGCAAGTGGGAAATAATGATGGATGGCGATGAGATTAAAATAATCCAGGCAGACTCACTTGAAAATGGCGCAGGCTGGCGTTCGTATATTGCAATCTGTGAGGTAGTTCAATGTATTGAAGATGCCAATCTAATAGCGGCAGCACCTGACCTTCTCGAAGCACTTCAGTTATTACTTAAGCAATCCAAAAATAGAACAACGACAACATATCCAGAATGGTATGGAGCTGTTAATAAAGGTCTTGCAGCAATCAGCAAGGCTCTGGGAGGTGAATGATGTGCGAGTTTTATGAAGCAGATATCAAACGCCCAGAAATGGCAAGTGATGCGACATTACGCGATTACTTCGCGGCAAAGGCTATGCAAGCAATGATTAGCAATCCATCGATTATCGATAATGATTCTGATGGAGTTGTTAATTATGCAGCAAGCGCTGCATATAAGTTTGCAGACGCAATGCTCAAAGCTCGCGAATAAGCACTGTGTATTCATTCCAACGAGTGAATACACGGAGCAATGTCGCTCGTAACTAAACAGGAGCCGACTTGTTCTGATTATTGGAAATCTTCTTTGCCCTCCGATGTGGGGGGCCTTTTTATATGCATACCAATAACGCTTCACTCGAGGCGTTTTCGTTATGCAATCAAACAGAAGGAGCATCCTATGCAACAGTTCGCTATTGCAGGGGCGGCATCGGTTCGCCCTTTCAACCCGATTTTATCGGTACAGCATTCACGAAAAAACATTTTAACCGGAGCAGACTTTAAACAACCAAGAATGAAAAGTTTGCTCGAAAAGCTTTGGGATATTTTGAAACAACAAGGCCGTCCATGAGTTTTACAGATAACTGGTCAGACGAAGAATTCATTCGTCAGATGAAAGAATTAATCGGTAACGAAGGAGATATTCATGTCACTTGCAACCACAGTAAAGGAGAGCAAGTTACAGAGACGCATGTACACGCAGAAAGCTCTCTGGTATCGCCATAATGGCGACCGCGAAGGAATGCGGGTATGCCTTAATTTGTCCCGAGTCGAAGTATTAAATCAGCGTTATTTCCTTTGGCCATGTCCATTCTGAGAACAAACATATGAGCAAAGAATTTTATGCAAGGCTGGCAGCCATTCAGGAGAATCTGAACGCGCCAAAGAATCAGTACAACTCATTCGGTAAATATAAATACAGAAGCTGCGAAGATATTCTTGAAGGCGTTAAGCCGTTACTGAATGGTCTGTTTTTATCAATCAGCGATGAAGTTGTGTTGATTGGTGATCGGTATTACGTGAAAGCCACGGCAACTATTACCGATGGCGAAAACAGCCATACGGCAACCGCTCTTGCACGAGAGGAAGAAAGCAAGAAAGGAATGGATTCTGCACAAGTTACGGGAGCTACAAGCTCTTATGCACGCAAGTATTGCCTCAATGGTTTGTTCGGCATTGATGATGCGAAAGATGCAGATACAGACGAGCATAAACATCAGCAGAACGCAGCAGCAAAGCAATCAAAACCATCACCTACACCTGAACAGGTTCTAAAAGCATTCACTGACGCAGCATTGCAGAAAAACACCGTGGAAGAGCTTAAACAGGCGTTCGCCAAAGCGTGGAAGATGCTCGAAGGCACACCGGAGCAGCAAAAAGCGCAGGACGTTTACAACATCAGACGAGACGAATTAGAAGGGGCGGCTGCTTAATGGCACATTCGATTACTGTAAGACTAAACAAGCCCGCAAGAGAGTTTCAGGCCGGGGAAAATATCGGATTCAACATCCGTGCTGGCGTTCAGTATTACGATCGCCAGACAAAAAAGAAAGAATGGACAAACTACAGCGCCGTTGTATTTGCCAAGCCGGGAGCGCAAGCGGATTACTACCGTAGCGTTCTGGTTGAAGGTGGCATTGTAGAAATTACCGGAGAAAACATCAGGGTTGATGTTTATCAGGGGCAAAATGGTCAATCAATCACTCTTGAATTACTGAATGCAAAGATTGGATTTGCAACTTCAGGAAACAACCAACAGCAACAAAGTAGCAATCATCAAAATCATCCTGAATACGACGATTCAATTCCCTTCTAGATTAGCAAAATAAGGATTCCATTATGCCAGCGCCTTTGTATGGTGCGGATGACGCGCGCCGCTGTTCCGGCAATTCCGTATCGGAGGTGCTGGATAAATTCAGAAAAAACTACGATCGAATAATGTCTCTACCGCAGGAAACGAAAGAGGAAAAGGAATTTCGCCACTGTATATGGCTTGCAGAGAAAGAAGAACGCGAGCGAATTTACCAGACATCAATCCGACCATTCCGCAAAGCCACATATACCCACTTCCCTGAAATTGACCCGCGCCTGCGTAATTACCGCTCACGCTATGGCGCTATCAGTAATGACTGAGGAATTTACCATGAGAGGACGTGCATACAATCCCGGCATTCTTCCGGCAGAAATGATTATTCGCCAACGCGTAAAGCCAATGCCATCGAGAGAGGAATTGCTTAAGAGAAATTCTTTTCCTTCAGTGAATCAAAACAAATATCTGAATGCGATGTGGCGCAAAGGAGGCAACCAGTGAGCAAGATTGACTATCAGGTACTGCGTGAGGCGGCAGAAAAAGCAACGTGGGGAGACTGGGACTCATATAAACCACACCGTGGCGCACGTGGTTATGAGGTCCGACTAAGTAGTCAGGCCATTGCGCAACACGTTCTGAAAAACAACGCTGAATTTATTGCTGCCTTTAATCCAAAGATTGCTTTGGCACTACTGGATGAACGGGAAAGGAACCAGCAATACATCAAATCCCGCGACCAGGAGAACGAGGATATTGCACTAACGGTAGGGAAGTTGCGCGTTGAGCTGGAAGCAGCAAAATCAAAACTCAACGAGCAGCGTGAGTATTACGAAGGTGTTATCTCTGATGGGAGTAAGCGCATAGCAGAGTTAGAAAGTGGTTCTCAGGCACAAAAGTTAGTTGAAGCAATCATTGTTGCGATAGAAAACGAACAGGAACGTCTTTTTGATGAAGATTACCTAATGGATTCGAAAGAATGCATTGACGTAATTCGTGAAGAAGTAAAGCGATGGGATGATTCCCGCGCCGCTGGCATTGGCATCAAAGGAGAGTGATATGGCAACTTTGACAAAAAAAGAACAAGCATGGTTGAGCGAATTACAGGACGTTCTTGATCGCTGCCCATCACCGAAAAAAATTGGTTTTTACACCATTGGCGATAAAAGCATTTACCTGTATGACCTACGCCGCATGGATGAAATCATGGAGGCTCTTGATAATCGTTCGTCGATGGATTGGTGTGTTGCTGTTCATGATATGAATGCAGGGTTTGATGAAAAGATTTTGTTCCCCTCATCAGTTGAAAGCACTGCGGGTTAAGGAGTAACACATGACCACTATTACCAAAGAGCGACTGCTGACAATCAGGCAGTGGCGCGAAACATACGGACCTGGTAGCAACGTTGTACTGCCAGCAGAAGAAGCGGAAGAGCTGGCACGGATTGCGCTGGCATCACTGGAAGCAAAACCAATAGGTGCATTCCACATTGCAGAACAGCAAGTTGACGGCACAAGTGACTACCTCAAGGATGGAGAATGGCCTATTGATAATGGAATTATTGAGGTCTACGCCGCTCCACCCGTTCCAGTAGTACCGGAAGAAAAACCAATGCCTAATCCTCTTAGCATGTACGCGGTTGATGCTGTTGCCGCTATTGCAGAGGTGAGAGGCTGGAATGCCTGCCGCGCCGCCATGCTTCAGGGTAAAGGAGAGTGATATGGCTATTGCCGCAAGTTACACCATGCATCTCTATTGTGACTGCCGCCAGTGTACGGAAGGTGTATATCCAGTGCCAGACTTCGGTGAGTATATCGGTACGTCATGGGCTGGCTGTGCAAAAGAGGCACGTAAAGATGGGTGGCGAATAAGCGTCGACAAAACGCGTGCTTTTGCGCCAGGGCATAAAATTTTGAGAAGCAACAAAGGAGAGTGATGTGCCTACATTATTCAGAAAAGAATATCCGCGAAAAAGTAGAGCGACAGAACTTTTGTTTCTCATTCTGTTTATCGTGTTGATGATACCGATATCCCCGCTAATTTTTGTCTGGGCAATCGGGAAAATAATTGAACCAGTTATTGAATTGTATAACGACGTGGTATGGGCGTCGTTCAACACACTGCACAATAAAATTAATCCGTATAAGGAAAACTGATATGGCAACT
>ERZ791744.910-NODE-910-length-23252-cov-2.976161_pt1 | contig 23252 bp, 14 predicted proteins | sample MGYA00510039_ERZ791744 | MGnify/ENA primary metagenome ERZ791744 (study PRJEB30046, sample SAMN00791969) | human gut metagenome | study: EMG produced TPA metagenomics assembly of the A metagenome-wide association study of gut microbiota in type 2... | reverse complement strand
GCGCGGCCATGGGGGCACCGGTGCCTAGTTGGTTGCTTTCGTTGTTGGCCGAAAGCAAGGAGAAAGCCGCTAAGTAGCGGCTGCTTGTGCGGCCCGGCCTACCTCTTGCGGGGCGGCTTCCGTTCCGCGCCACCCTGCGGCGCTTCACTCGCATGAACGGCTTTCTTCCGTTGGGTGTTCCTTTTGGAACCCCAAAAGGAACCGAAAAGGGTCCCGCTACTTCCGATAGCGCGGGGGGCACGGCTTAAGAGCGCTAGTTCGCGCTTCGCGCGAAGCGTCGCTGACGCGCCGCGGGCCGCGCTCTTAAGAATTTAACAAAGGTTGGTCTGGCGGCTGCCCGCCGCCGATTCCTCTGCAATGGTGTACGGTCTCGCTAAAGTGCATTGGCTCCCCTAGAGGGGAGCCATTCACCTTATTTTATAGAGGAATTTCGGCCCCGAAGGGGTCAATATGGAGAGGAGCGAAAAAGCGTTAAGAAAAACGCAGCACTCCTGCGTTTTTTAGCTTTTTTGCTTCTCGACCTCATCTTTGGGGTTCCAAGGGGCGAGTAGCCCCTTGGGCGGGGTTCGCTGCCTCGCAACAGCGAGACTTTTTCGCTTCCTTTTTGGTCACAAAAAGGAAGGCCCTTATGGATGCAACCCATAATAAAAGGGCGTCACCGCATGGTGGTGACGCCCGTAAGGCAGAAACATCGATCAAAAATACTGCTCAAGATCCTTCTTATCGGTAGAGCACCGCAGCGCGGCCTCGCGGGTAATCTTCCCGCAATCCACCAGCCGGGCCAGGTCGCCGTTCAGGCTGTGCATGCCTAAAGCGGCCCCGGACTGCAAAACACTGGGGATCTGGAAGCACTTATTCTCGCGGATCAGGTTGCACACCGCATCGCTGCCCACCAAAATTTCAGTGGCGGCACACCGCCCGCGGCCGGTGGCCAGGGGCAAAAGCTGCTGGGTGATAACACCACGCAGCACCGTTGAAAGCTGCCCGCGGATCTGGCTTTGCGCACCCGGCGGGCAGACGTCGATGATACGGTCAATGGTCTGCGCTGCGCCGATGGTGTGCAGTGTGCTCATCACCAGATGGCCGGTCTCGGCGGCGGTCACGGCGGCGGAGATGGTCTCGTAGTCGCGCATCTCGCCAACGAGAATCACGTCCGGGTCCTCACGCAAAGCACTGCGCAGGGCGGCGGCAAAGCTGGTCACGTCGCTGCCCACCTCGCGCTGATGGATCAAAGCTTTTTTGCTTTTATACACGTACTCGATGGGGTCCTCGATGGTCAGGATGTGGTCGGAGCGGTTCTGGTTGATGTAGTCGATCATCGAGGCCAGCGTCGTGGACTTGCCGCTGCCCGTGGGGCCGGTGACCAGGATCAGGCCGCGGGGCTCGTCCGCCAATTTCTTCAAAACCGGCGGCAGGCCCAGCTGCTCCATGGTGGGGATCTCATCGTTTAAAAGACGCAGCGTCGCTGAAATTTTGCCCTGCTGGTAAAACACGTTCACACGGCTGCGGGTGCCGTCCGGCGCGGCGATGGCAAAGTCCGCGTCCAGCCGCTGGGTGTCCAGTGCTTCGCGGTGGCTCTCGTCCAGGGTATTTTCAATCAGGGCACGGGTGGCGTCCTCGTCAAACTGCACGGGGGCTTCCACCAGCTTGCCGTCAATGCGGAACATCAGCGGCAGGCCTTGGGAAATATGGATGTCGCTGGCCTTCATCTGGCGGGCCAGCGCGGTCAGTTCATGGATCTGCATAGGGTATCACTCCTCAAAATAGGTGATCTTCAGCAGTTCTTCGGGGGTGGTCACGCCGTCGCGCACCAGCTGCACGGCGCTCTCCCGCAGGCTGCGCATGCCCTGGCTTTTCCGCGCTGCATCGGTCATTTCTTCAATGCTCGCGCCCTCGGCGATCATGCGGCGCAGCGCCTTGTTGATGACCACCATCTCGTGGATGGCCACGCGGCCTTTGTAGCCGGTGCCGTTGCACTGGGGGCAGCCGGTGCCGCGGGCGACAAAGGGGATGCTCGGCCCCAGCAGCTCGGCTTCGGCCTCGGTGACGGGCACTTTCCTGGCGCAGGCAGGGCAGACGCGGCGCATCAGGCGCTGGGCCACCACACCGGCCAGGGAGTTGGCAATCATGTACCGCTCCACGCCCATATCCTCCAAACGAACAATGGACGATAGAGCGTCGTTTGTGTGCAGGGTAGAGAAAACCATGTGGCCGGTGATGGCCGCACGGACGGAGATGGACGCGGTCTCGGCGTCGCGGGTCTCGCCCACCATGATGACGTCCGGGTCCTGGCGCAGCAGGGCGCGCAGGCCGCTCTCGAAGGTCAGGCCCGCCACGTTGTTCACCTGGGTCTGGTTGATGCGGTCCAGGTTGCGCTCCACGGGGTCCTCAATGGTGGAAACGTTCACCTGCCGCTGGGCTACCTCCTGCAGCACCATGTACAGCGTGGTGGTCTTGCCGCTGCCGGTGGGGCCGGTCAGGTAGACGATGCCGTTGGGGCGGTCCAGCAGCGGGCGGAACCGCTTATAGGTCTCGTCGTCCATGCCAAAGTGGTCGGCATGTTCAATGTGGGTGTTGGTGGCCAGCAGACGCAGCACGGCTTTTTCGCCAAACACGGTGGGCAAAATCGACACACGCACGTTCACGTCCGGCCCGGTCTCCAGCCGGGCGCGGAAATGCCCGTCCTGGGGCACGCGGTGCTCGGCAATGTCCAGGTTGGACATGATCTTGATACGGGCAATCAAAGACTGGTGCAAAGCACGCTGCAGCGTTACATAATCGATGATAACGCCGTCAATGCGCATGCGCACCTTCGTTTCGCCCTCGAACGGCTCGATGTGAATATCGGAGGCGCCGGTGGTGGCGGCACGCTGGACCAGGCTGTTCAGCAGGCGGATGATGGGCGCGTCGGTGTCGCCGCCCTCCTCGGTCATGTCCACGGCGAACTCCTCGCTGCGGGCGGCGGCCATGTCGCTGCTGTTGGCCTTGCTGGCGGCCTTGCGGGCGCGGACCTCGGCGTAATAATACTGGATGCTGCGGCGCAGGGGCTCCAGCTCTGCCAGCACGATCTCCGGCTCCATGCTGGTCAGCTGGCGGATGTCCTCGATGGCGTAGTAGTTCAGCGGATCGTTGGCGGCAATGACCAGGCTGCGGCCGTTGATGGCGATGGGCAGCATGTCGTACTTTTGGGCCAGCTCGCGGGGAACCTTCTCCACGGCGGAAATATCCGCGTTGATCTGTGTAAAATCAATCACCCGCAGATGCAGGCGCTGGGCCAGGGCTTCCAGCACCTGGTGCTCGTTGACATAGCCAAGCTCCTGCAAAGCCTGGCCCACACGCAGGTTTTTGTGCTCTTTCTGGTAGGCCAGGGCGGCCTGCAGCTGGTCCTGGGTGATATAGCCAAAGTCGATCAGGACATCGCCAAGACGGATGTTGTTCAAGATACCACACTCTCCTTATCGCAGAGGATCACATTCAGCTGTACTGTATAGGTGGCGGTGTTGGTGGTGGCACCGCTGGCGTTGGTGTAGGCGGCGTGGTCGATCTGCACGCTTTTCAGCTGTACCGAGGGGTACTGCGCGGCCAGGTCGTCCAGCATGGTGTAGAAGTTGCTATCGCTGCCGGTGCAGCGGAAAGTGACGGTACACTGTTTAAAATAGTCAGCCTGAGCATAGATACGGGTCAGCGGCGGGGCCAGTTCCATCAGCACGGTGTTTGTGTCGGCGGTGGCCAGCATGGGGTCGGCGGAGTTAATGTCCGTCGGCGCGGCGGTGTCGTCGGCCTGGGTGCTGGCGGCGTAGCCGGTCAGGCTTTGGGTGTCAATGGCACTGATGTCCAGCGAGACAGGCCCCAGATCATGCCCCAGCTCTAAATTGGAGACGAGGGTGTCCAGGTCGCTGCTGGAAAGCAGACCGTAGTAGTTGGCGTTGGCCTGCTGCAAAGCGGCCCGGCTCTCGGTTTTGGCGGCGGCGTTGGTGTCGGCCAGGGCGATGGTCTCCTGCATGGCGATCTGCGCCTGCTGGGCCTCGGCCAGGCTTGCTGCGGCCTCGTCGCTGGCTTCCAGGGCCGGGGTGAGCATAAATTGCACAAAGAAGAAGATGAAAGCTAACATACCTACGACATAAAGCAGCAGCTTGTCGCGGGCGGTGATCTCGGTAGTCATGGCGTCCTCCTTACAGGGTTATTCCGGTGCGGCCAAGGTGCAGCGCAGGTTCAGCGCGTACCCGGCGGGCTGGCCCCGGCCGTTGGTGGACTGGTAGCCGGTGTAGTCCACGTCCGAAAAGACGCCGCAGTTTTGCAGCGCCCGCACGTAGGCGGGGATGTCGATGACGGTATGGGAGGTGGCGTTGAACTGCAGCACCCCGGAGGCGGCGTCGTAGCTAGTGAACTCCACCGTGATGCCGCTGCCGGAACCTGCCGCGTCGATGCGGTTGAGCAGGCTGCTGGTCAGGTCGGGGTAGCTTGCCAGCAGGCTGGTCACGCTGTTGGCGTAGTCAGTCAGGCTGTGGTAAGCGTCGGCGGCCTGCTGGTCCTGCAGCGATTGCTGGTAGGGCGTAAGGTTTTGTTCATCGGCGCACCAGGCCCGCAGGTCGCGGGTATCGGCACGCATCATGGCCGTGTGCAGAAACACACCGCCCCAGGCCAGCATGCACCCGGCCACAATGATGGCCCCCGGTGCCGCCTTGCGCAAAAATGCCTTACGGTCGGCATTTTTGCCCGCCTTAGCGGCCAGCTGGTATTGCAGATAAAAGTTGTTTTGTTTTGTTGCCATAAACAAACCTCTTTTGCGTTTCCTTACAAAGAACGGGAGAGCCGGGGCGCGGCCCCGGGACAATTCCGCACCGCGTCACCGGGCAATCAGGTTCCCGGCGGCCAGGGCGATGTCGGCCAGCTTTACATGGTCCGGCAGCTTGATATTTTCCGTCTCCGGGTAGGCGGCGACCTCCAACTGCAAAGCCCGGCAAGCCGGCGTACAGACAGCCAAGTCAGCGGCGGTGCTGCCGCCGAAATAAACGGCCTTAATGGGGTGCTCGCTCTTGGCAGCGGTCTGGAACTGGATCAAACCGGAAAGCTTCTGCCCGATCTCGGCGCCCGAAGCCTCGGTCCCGCGGGGATTGAACAACCGGCTGCGGGTGGAGTATTTGTACTGCCCCTTTTCGTACAGCCCTGCAATCAGCGAATCACCGTCAAATTGTAGCATTACAAAGCTCTTGCCGGCAAGCTCCGGGGTGGCGCGCACCAGCTTGATCTGCCCGGCCAGCGCCAGGTCGATGCTGTACAGCTTCAGCCCGCAGGCTGCGGCCAGGTTGATGTAAGTTTCGATCACCGCGCTCTCCACGCGGGTGGCCAGCACCGTGTCGGCCTTGGTCTTTTTGTCGGTGGAAAGCTGCATGTAGTCGTCCAGCGGGGCAGTCACGTCGGCGCCGCCGGTGGAAAACTCCCGCGTCAGCACGGCCGCGCGCTTCTTTTCACTCATGCGGGGCAGGGTCAGCACCCGGTGGTTGAACTGGCTGCCGCCCACCGCCAGCGCCACACGCTGGGTGGGCAGCTCGTTGGCGGCAAAAAAGCCTTGCAGCGCAGCGGTCAGCTCGGCCTCGTTGGTGATGATGCCGTTGATCAGGCAGCCCTCCGGCAGTTCGGTCTGGCAGGCCGCCGTGATTTTGGCCCCATTCGCCGTCGGTGAGCCCACCGCCGCATACACGGTACGGTTGCAAAGATAAAGCGAGGTTAAAACGGGCATGGTATGTATCTCCTTAGCTGTTGTTACTGCGCAAATTTTTTTGGGGGATGGCCCCCCATTGACCCCTTCGGGGTCGAAAATACTCTGTAACTTTAGCCGACTGCTATACCCTGCAGAGGAATCGGCGGCGGGCAGCCGCCAATCCGTCCGCTCTTGGATTCTTAAGGGCGCGCTTTGCGAAGCGTTCGTGCGTAAGCACGAACCCAAGCGCCCTTGAGCCGGGCCCCCCGCGCTATCGGAAGTAGCGGGACCCTTTTCGGTTCCTTTTGGGGTTCCAAAAGGAACACATAAAAAGCAAGATGCTGTTTAAGCGAGGGAGCGGGCGCAAGGTGCCCGCGAACGGGAGCCGCAATCTTCCCGCAGGGTGCCCGGTGACGAAAGCCGCCCGTACAGAGAAAAGCAACATCAATACGTCGAACTCGACTGCCCGATCGTGCCGTAGGACTGGTAGATGGGCAGGATGACGGCGACCACCACGAACGCCACGATGAGGCCCATGATGACGATCATGATGGGCTCCAGCAGCGTTACCAGCCGCTTGGTGGCGACCTCCGCCTCAAAGTCCAGCGTCTCGCTGATGGTGGCCAGCAGCTCGTCCAGCTTGCCGGTCTCCTCGCCCACGGCGATGGAGGAGGACATCGACTGCTCGAAGCCGTCCACCAGTGCCAGCGATTCCGACAGGCTGTTGCCGGCGCGGACCCTGTCCAGCACCTCGTCAAACTGGCTGATGATCCAGCGGTTGCCCACGGCGTCGCGGCTGGCAATCAACGTAGCTACGATGGGAACACCGCTGGAATACAGGTTGGACAGCGTGCGGGCGAAGCGGGCCGTGCAGATCTTCTGGTTCAGCTTGCCGATGACGGGCGCGTGCAGCTGCATGCGGTCCCACTGGCGGCGCACGGCGGGCGATGCGGCCGCCCACCACCAAAAAGGCTGCGACCAAAATGATAAGCACCCAGTTGGCCGAAACAAAGTCCGATACAGCAAACAAAATTACCGTGGGCAGCGGCAGAGAGTCCATCTGCTCAAACATGGGCATGAACTGGGGCACCACAAAGCCCATCAAAATAGCGATAACACCCACGATCATGACCGACAGGATGATGGGGTACATCAAACTGTTGCCCACCTGCTGGTTGACCTTGTGCTCGCGGTCGTAGTAGCGGCCCATGCGCAAAAAGCTGGCGTCGATGCTGCCGGTGCCCTCGGCGCTGCGGGTCATGGCGATGAGCAGCTCCGGGAAAGCGGGCGCACACTGGTGCATCGCGTCGGAAAGCGGCACGCCCTTGCGCAGCTCTTTTAATAAGGTGTTGTACAGCAGCCTGGTGCGGGCGTTCAGGCCGCGCTCGTCCGCCATGATGCGAAACGCGCGCACCAGCGGCACGCCCGCCGAAAGCAGTGTGCCCAGCCCGCGGCAAAACTCCGCCAGCTCCGGCGTTTTCAGCGGGCGGTAGACGCTGGCATTGGTGCCGACCTCTTTGGCGTCGGTCATGTACAGGTCTTGCTCCCGCAGGGTGATGTACAGCGCTTCGGCGCTGGCGGCCTCGGTGACACCGTGCAGTGTCTTGCCCGAAAGCGCCGTGGCTGTGTAGCGGTAACGCGGCATGGAAAACCTCCGAAATTACGATGAAACGTTATAAAAATCGGCAGTACCATGCAAGCACGGGATCGCCGAAAAGCAGCGCCAGCACAATGCCGACGCAGAGGAATGGTCCAAATGCGAAGTGGTCTTTTTTGTCGGCCTTGCGGACGGCCAGCAGATACATGCCGTAAAACCCGCCGCCCAAAATGCCAAAAAACATCGCCAACAGGGTATGCTGCCAGCCCAAAAACAGCCCGGCAGCGGCCATTAACTTGATGTCCCCACCGCCGAACGCGCCGGGGATCGCCAGGCAGAGCAGCAGCATCGGCACGCTGATGCACACCATGCCGATGAGCGCCCCGGCCCACCGGGCAGGGGAGAGCAGCAGGTTGAGCACCGCCAGCACGGCCACCGCGGCGTTGAGCCGGTTGGGGATAAGCTGGGTCTCGGCATCGATCAGCGCGATGCTGAGCAGCACGCCGCAGAGCGCCAGGGCCAGAAGCCCCTGCCACCGCATGCCGAACAGCCCCTCGCCCAGCGTGTAGGCCGTGCCGAACCGCCAACGGCAGCCCAGTGCCAGCACGCCGCCCAGCAGCTCCACCAACAGGTAGCGCACCGGGATGGGCGCCCTGCAGTGGCGGCACCGCCCGCGCAGGAATAGCCAGCTGAACACCGGGACCAGATCCCAGGCGGTGAGCGCAGCCCCGCATTGCGGGCAAAAACTGCGGCCGGTCAACGGATTTTCACCCCGGGGCAGCCGCCAGGCCACGACATTCATAAAGCTGAACAGCGCGGCCCCCAGCAAAAACGCGATGAGCCCCAGCAGACCTTCCACCAGCAGCATCACGCGCCCTCCGATCTGTCAAAGCGGATGCGCTGCTCGGCCCGCCAGACAGTATAGCCGGTCTCGGCGTCGTACAGCGCGCGCATGTCGCCCTCGGCGTAGAGCAGCTGCTCCACGGTGTAGCCGTCCTCGCTGATCTGCAGCAGAGTCACAGTGCCGGGCAGAGCGCCCAGGGTCTCGATTTGTCCGGCGATGCCCTCAGCGAAGCCATCATGGGTGGACTGGTCGGCAAACGGCGTACCGGCAGAGTAGCATTGGGCCGACACGGCGCGGGCGGCCAGCTGGGCGGCCTTGATCTGGGTCAGCGCGGCGCGGGCCTTGCCCTGGCGGTCCAGCTGGGTATAGCCGGCCAGGCAGACAAAGACCAGCGCGGCGGCGCAAAACGCAAGCAGCAGCTTTTCCGCCATCGAGAGCGGCGGAGCGTCCTGGAAACCCCGGACTTTCGCGCCGATACGATCAGACAGCATCCCGCCGCCCCCCTTCCGTTGGATTTTACTTTTATGCAAACTAAAGTATACTGTACCTTGCGACAATATGCAAGGCGATTCGACAAATTTTATGTTATATAAGAACGGGATTTTTTGGCCGGCGGCAAGGGGCAGCCCTACAATTAGTGCCCACCGCCAAGGCAAACTACCATATTTCCTCTTGCAACTTGCAAACTGTTATACTATAATGAACCTACTTATATTGGAAAATTCTGTCGATTTTCGTCGACCGCCCGGATATATACGAGGTACACTTGTGCTGCCTATTATAAAGGAAATCAAACAAAAACTGCGCACCGCCCGGGGCTTCACGATGGTGGAGCTGATGGTCGTGCTGCTCATTCTTGGCATCCTGGCTGCCCTGGCGGGCACCGGGCTGATCGCCTATGTCCGCCTGGCCCGGTTCGAACATAACGAATCCGGCGCCCGCACCGTGTTCCAGACCGCCCAGATCGCCCTGACCCGCAAGGATACCAGCGGCGATATGGATACATTTTTGACGGAGCTGCGCGAAGTTGGCACGCTGGGCGACCACTTCAGCGCTGATGGATTGAGCGAACAGTTCGGTGACGGAGCCGCGGAAAAAGCCAATGCCTTCAACAGCCAGATCTACGCGTTGTACTATGATAAGGCAAACCCCGACAGCGACGCCAGCAAGATGGTGCGCGGCCTGTTGGACCCCTACGTCTACGATGAGTCGCTTTTCAACGCGTCCATTGTGGTGGAGGTGGACAGCCTGACCGGGCAGGTCTACTCCGCTTTTTACGATACAGCGTCCGATAAGCTGCGCTTTGCCTCGGATGACGGTGCCGACGGCGCGATGCTTATTGACGACCGCAGCTACGGCCACCGCCGCGGTGATTCGCTGGTGGGCTACTACTCGGCCGAGGACACCGTCAACGTGGTGGCCCTGAGCCAGACCCGCCTGAAAGTCAAAAACCTGCAGCTCATCAACAACGAGACCCTGACCTTAAACTGGAGCGGCAACAGCAAAAACGGCGACATTGACACCATTTATGACGCTGAATTCTACGATGCAACGACCAACAAGCCCCTCTTTAAGCTGGAGATCGAGTGGAGCCGCGTCCTTGCCGACCCCACCCACAACAACGCCCAGATCAAGGTGTACCGGCCCAACGCTGAGGGAAACGGCTGGAGCGAAACGTACCAGGACTACACCTTCCCCCTCAGCTACAGCAAGGGCCGCTTTATCCTGACGCTGGACGCCATGTGTGACGCCAACCTGCTGCGCGCCGCCGAAAATGACGGTGCCGACCTGAGCTCCACCAAGACCACCCTGTTCAGCATTACACGCCTGACGGACAATGTTCCTAAAGATGTTTACGTTAAGATGAAAGCACGTCCTAACGCGAACTTTCAGGATCTTTATACCGAAAGCAAACCGCAGCAGTCCAATACCGAAAATACATTGTTTGCCGCAGGCAGCAATGCAGGCGGCGGCACGTTGAAATACTTCCGCCACCTGTACAACCTGCGCTGGGTAAATAGCGGCGAATATGCCTTTACGGGTAAAAGCACTGCCCTGGATTGGACCGACGGCAGCGTCACCGTCTACTGCTCGCCCGAAAAGAAGGACGCGGAGCCTGTGGCCAAGGTGCCCAGCCGCACCGGCGAGGTCGTGGCTTGGCCCACCATCCCCGCCATCGGCAAGGACGTCACCCTCAACGGCAGCACCGGCGGCAGCGGGCAAGCGGTCATCAGCAACCTGCAATTGCGGGGCAGTTCTATCGCTGCCGTGGAGCGGAAATATGCCGGTGAAGCTGCCTACAAGGCCCGCGACCACTACGTAGGCCTGGTGGGTGAAAACAACGGTACACTGAAAAATATCACCCTGCGCGACCCCGATGTGCAGATCAACGCCGAGGTCAGATCCGCAGGCGAGCAAAACGCCGACACCGCCATGGCGATGGATGCCAACGGCACCCAATACCTACAGGCCCTGGCCGATACCGACCCCGACTACCGCACCGAGATCTGGTCGGTGGGCGCGCTGGCGGGCGTGGACACCGGCAGCCTGACCAACTGCACCGTCGACCGCAGCAGCCGCCGCGGCGCTGAGGCCAAAGTCACCGCTGTGCTGACCTTCAGCAGCAAGACCACCGGCGTGAACCGGGTGGACGGCACCTCGTATAAAGACGAACCCCACGGCATCGGCGGGCTCGTCGGCTTTGCCATGCCCAAAACCGGCGCCAAACTTACCGGCCTGACGCTGGACCAGAACGTCACCGTGGCGGGCATCTTCCAAGATGAGGACGCCGCCAACAACAGCGGTGCGGATACCGGCACCAGCGCCGATACAGCAGAAAAAGCACGCTATAACGCCATCGCTAACGAAAACGAGAGCCAGACCCTCTGGCGCGCCGTGGGCGTGGGCGGCGTGGCCGGTGTACTGGACGCTACCAACCTGACCGGCACCCGGAACGCCGAAAACCTCAAGGACATCACCAACAAGTCCACCGTGGTGGGCAATGCCTTCGTGGGCGGCATCACGGGCAACCTGTACTCCACCACCACCGAGAACGACACCGACGCCAACACCCTGACCGGCCTGGCCAACCAGGGCACCGTGCTGGCCGGGGCCAACTACCAGGGCAGTACCGCAGGCCAAAGCCGCGTGCTGGGCCAGTTCTTCGGCGGCATTGCGGGCTATGCGCGCAGCCTTGTACTGGATGAGTGCCACAGCGCCACCCGCAGCGGCCTGAGCGAGACGACCCTGACCAACCTTGTGCAGGCGGGCTATAACGCCGACGGTACGTTGAACGAGAACAGCCCCCTCAAGGGCGACTTTGTCGGCGGCCTGGTGGGCTTTGGCCGCGACGTCCAGATGACCAACTGCTACACCGAGTCCGGGTATGTGCTGGGCCGCAGCTTCGTGGGCGGCTTTGTCGGCGGTTTTGTGGGCAGCAACCTGTACACCAGCGGCGGCACCAACAACAGCTATGTGTTCGGCAACCGTTACGTGGGCGGTATCGTCTCGGTCAACGGCCTGAACAGCACCATCGAAAACATGACCAACAAGGGCCTGGTGGCAGGCCTGGGCGCCAATGCGGCCTACGTGGGCGGCATTGCGGGCGTCAACGATGCTGCCTGGGGCAAGCAGGACAGCGCGGCCCTCGCCAAAAACGAGACCGCCAAACTGGTGGACAGCGTCAACAGTATGTCTACTGTTGAGGTAACGGATAAAAACAAAATTGCGCTGCTGCAGCAGTTGAGCCAGACCGGGGACGGCACCCCCCGCTATGCCGATTTCGTGGGCGGCGTGGCCGGCTGCAACGGCACCCACGGTCAGATCAGCTGGCAGGCAAACTCCGACAAGGGGGCCGTCCTGGGCGCGGTGCTGTACGGCGGCAGCTTTGTAGGCGGCGTGGCGGGCTACAACGACGCCACCGCCACCATCACAAACAGCCAAGCCACCATCCTCAGCGTCACCGGCACCATCGTGGCCACCGGCGACTGCGTGGGCGGCGTCATCGGCCTGAACGGCGCGGCCAGCCTGCCCACCGTGCAGGTCAGCGCCAACCGCATCGAGGGCGTCCACTTTGTGGGCGGCGTCATCGGCGCCAACCTGCCCGCGAACGAATTCAAATTTGTCAACGCCGACGGCGCGGCGGCCAACGCCGCCACCATCGGCACCGGACGCATCGTAGCCGACGGCGTGGCGGGCGGTATGATCGGTTACAACCGCGTAGTCAACGCAGATACGCTGAAAAACGCCCTGCAGAACAAGAACGGCACCATCGCAGGCGACCTGCAGACCTTGTTGCCTGAGTTCAGCAGCGGCAACGCCCTCGACGAGCCGACGCTGAACCCTAGCGGCAGTGCCATCACCCTGACGGGCCTGAGCAACCAGTTCAACATTTACGCCAACGCCTACGTGGGCGGCATCATCGGCTACAACGCAGCCGACACCACCCTCACGCTGGAAAACGCCAGCAACGGCAACCAGAGCCAGGCACAGTCCTACGGCGGCCTGGCCCTCAGCCCCAGGGCTGACGCGGCCAATGGCGGGGCCTACAGGCTGGACAGCGGTGTCTCGCTGGGCGAGCTGGACCCCGGCCACAACGGCTACTTTGCGGGCGGCATCATCGGCTGCACTACGGCCAAAACCACGCTGCATCATTGCACCAACTACGGCGGCGTGCAGCACCCCGTGGCCGCAGGCGGCCTGACCGGCGTCAACAACGGCACCATCACCGACGGCCGGATGGTCAACTCCATGGGCAGCCAGCAGGAGGGCTACCGCTACCTGGGCGGCATCGCGGGCATCAACAACGGCACCATCACCGACTCCGCCCCGGCGGAAAGCAGCAGCATCCGCGGCGGGCTGGACATCGGCGGCGTGGCCGGTTATAACAATAAATCCGGCGTTATTACGCTGGAAAATGCCAACGGCAATGTCTACGGCATCACCGCCACCGGCGGCGTGGTAGGCTATAATCTGGGCACCATCACCGCCAGGAGCGTGACGGTAAAAGTCAGCGGCACCACCCAGACCGGCGGTGTGGCGGGCTTGAATGCGGCATCCGGTACGATTGATCAGGAGCCGAGGACCCCGAGCAGCATATCCATCACCGTGCAAAACGGCACGACCGTTTCCTCCACCACCCAGGGCGGCGGCGTAGCAGGCCGCAACGAGGGCCTGATCCAGAACGCCACGAACCGCGCAGGCTCTATCCAGGTGGTAAACCAGTATGCGGGCGGCATTACCGGCAGCAACAGCGGCCGCATCTACGGCTGCATGCACGCAGCCAGCGGCAACCGTGTACTGTATACCGGCGGTGGCTTTGCAGGGGGCATCGCCGGCTGCAACGAGGTCGGCGGCAAGCTGGAGAACGTTACCATGAACGGCAGCGTTACAGCAGCCAACGGCGAAGCCGGCGGCGTGACCGCCCATAACTACGGCAGCATCACAATGTCCCGGGTCTACGGCTCGGATATTCGCGGCACGTCGGACGCCATCGGCGGCATTACAGCCTGCAACGAAGCCGGTGCAGTGATCAGCGATGCGAACCTGTTCAATATGGCAAGTTTCGGCGGAGACGTGCGCCTGTACGGCCCGGCTACCCGGGTGGGCGGCCTGGTCGGCTATAACGCAGGCTCCCTCAGCAAGGGCAATGTGCGTGCAAATTCCCTCAGCCTTGCCAACCTGACGGCCGGCGACAGCACTGTCACGGCGGGCGGCGCGCTGGGCGAAAACACCGGCACGGCTGAGAACGTGACCGTAAGCACCAACCTGCAGGACAGCATGGCAAAATATCTCAACCTGGGCGGCGTTGCTGGCAGCAGCAGCGGCACCCTAAGTAAGTGCAGCTATACGGGCGCCATCGGTAAGGATAACGGCTTTACCACCGTGGGCAGCACCGTGGGCGGCATCGTGGGCAGCAACGACGTGGTGTATAACACCGACGGCACTGCCGCCGCCACCGGCAAGGTGAAGGACTGCAAGGTCGGCTATATCGAGCTGAAAGTGCAGGGTGCCTCCAATGTGGGCGCCAGCCAGGACGCTGCCACCAAGATGAACAGCGCCGCCCATATCGGCGGTATCGTGGGCCGCAACCGCGGCGAGATCACCGGCAGCACCGTCGGCACCAAAGACAATACGGGTAGTATCATCACCGCCCGCAGCGGCTTTGTGGGCGGCGTGGCCGGCTCCAACAGCGGCAGCATCTCCACCAGCGGTGGCCTGGACACACAGCCCCTTGTAAAACAGATCAACGCCTGGCTGGATGTGCCCTATAAAGACGAGACCACCACCGACGAAAACGGCAACGAAGTCACTGCCCAAGTGGTAGACACCGACAAACAGAACGCCAACCTGAACCAGATGGTCCGCGTACTGACCGGCAAGGCCAGCGGTGATGCAGAGACAAAACTGCAGACCGACTTTAAGGCCATGCAGGGCTTTGATACCCTGACCTATGGCGATAAAAACTATAATACAGTTTATACCAACCGCAGCGTCAACCAGCTGCTGGTCTCGCTGCGGGGCAGCAACGGCCTGGCCGACGGTTACCTGGGCGGCATCACCGGCTTTAACGATGTCACCGGCCAGATCACCAACAGTGCCAGCGGCCAGTGGTTCGTCTACGCCGATAACATCAACCAGAGCTGGGGCGCCGTGGGCGGCGTCATCGGCCAGAACGAATCCAATGCGGATTCCGCCAGCGGCCTGGTCAACTTTGCCGCCGTGCGCCGCTTTGTGCGCGGCACGCGGGGAACGGCGGATGACAATAGCAACGCTAATAATGACCGCTATGCTACCACCAAAGGTGACAATGCAGCAGATAACTATGTAGGCGGCGTTATTGGTACGCAGGAAAACCGCACCGGCGACCGCTGGACGCTGGAAAAATGTATCAATATTGGCACGGTGTTCAACAGCCGCTCCAACAACGCGGGTGGTGTGCTGGCCTACTGGCTCAGCTACGGCGGTACGCTGACCAACTGCTATAACTTTGGCGAGATCACCACCAACGCCAACAACGGCGAAAGCTCCGGCACCGTTGGCGGCGTGGCAGGTTACTTCAATAATCCTGTTGCCGGTACGGCGGCCAACCTGTATCGCTGCAGCAACTATGGCAGCGTAAAAAAGATGACCAATGGTGCAAACGACGTAGGCGGCGTTTTTGGTAAGGTACAGCTGGCGAATGACCATAACAGCGATGCCATGACCATCAACGTAATCGAGCGCGTCAACGGCTCCAATGTCGAACTACAGGCACAGTCGATGTCTGTCGGCATCTTCTGCTATATTGGTCCGTGGGCGGCTATCCCCAACGTTGAGGTCAACATTGACCGCTGCCGTAACTATTGCACCGAAATGTGGGGCCCCGTCCGTTCAGCTGGCATCTGGGGCAACCGCGGCAAAGGCAGCACCTCTAACAAGAAAACGACCATCACCAATTGTTTTGCCTTGTATAAAAGTAAGAACAATACGGGCAGCATCTGGTACCCGATTGCCTATCGCCATACAGCCAATGAACAACTGACCGGTTCCGACAACTACTACATGCAGCTGGATAAGAGCTTCGATGGTTATTCCGGCATTGCTGGGCTGCAAGAGGGCCTGGGCCGCAACAAGGTTACGGGGGGATGGAGCCAGGGTACCAATGAAAGCGAAGAAGGCGGCGGTGCGACTACCGTCGTAAACGCGCATCGCCTGTATGCCGGTGTGGACAGCGGTGCCAACGCCGCCCAGGATGGCGACAACTTCTATCACTTCTTTGCGATGCTGCCAAAGATTTCAAGCGATGGCAGACCGGTCGTCTCGATGCAGGCTGTAAAAAAGAGCAGCTCGTATATTACCACCTTGCCGGGCCAAAACTTCTCGGAAGCTTCGTCTGTGCGTTATATCTTTGCAGCGGATGCCAAGGATCTGACCCAGTATCCTGTGCCGGAGAAATGGAATGTCGGCTATGTCGGCAAGATCCTGCTCCTCTTCGACGACGTCAACGGTGACAACAAGACCAGTAAGGAAGATATTACCGATGAGGTGCTCCAACGCTACTACAGCAATATCCTGGACAACAGCACCCCGGATGCCCCCACAGGGCTGAAGATCGAACGCAGTGATGCTACCGGTTCCGGCAACGAGAGTATTTACGGCCGTTATAACGTGACCTGGAATGCCCCCACCACCGGCAGCCCGGCCATCTACTACCATATCACCGTTTACGAGACCGATGAAAACGGCGACCGTATCGGCAATACCTCCCTGCTGGAGGCCGATGCCTACGACACCCGCTTTACCTTTGAAAGTAAGGCCGAGTGGAAGGGCCGCTATTTCAAGGTCAGCGTGGCCGGCGTCAACAGCAAGGGTACCGGCACGGCAGCTGCTTCGGGCCGGCAGCAGTTTGTCCGCGCCCTGCCCACGCCGGAGCTGGAAGTTCGCCTGATGCCCACGCCGGAGGAGGGCGGCCATGTTCAGTTCAGCCAAAAGCTGGTGCTGACCAATGCCGATGAATACGATAAGTTGATGCAGAACAGCGGCCTGGCCGATTGGAGCGTCACAGTCAAGGTCGGCGGCGATAACGGCGACACCTACCAATTCAGCAATGGGAATACCACGCCCAAACGCATTTCGGAGAGACTTGGCAGCAGCCAGCGTATGACGGCGGAAGCCACCAGCAGCGACCAGCGCTGGATGCGTTCCGGCCAGTATGACGAGACGGTGTATATGCCGGTCTCCTGGGTCGTGGTTCCCGGCGACAACACATGGGGCAACAGCAACTCCGGCCTGGCCGAGGGCAGACTTGCTGCCAAAAATGTCGAAATTACCGGCGCTACCATCGACGACCTGACCGTAACGGTTACGCTGAACTTTACCGCCAGCGTCAGCGGCACACAGCCAACCTACCGCGTCATGCTCATGGGCCGCTGCCTGGGCGATGAGGCCGTCACGCTGAACGGCGAGGTTGTCCATCTCAAAGGCCAGTACATCACGCTGGCTGCACGCCAGAACGTTGTGCCCAACAGCAACACTACTTTTACCTTCAATAACCTGCCGGACGACACCCTGACCAACTATGATAACTGGACGGTCGTGGCTGTGCCGGTCACCAGCGGTTTGGGGGATGTGGTCACCCGTTGGGATGCTGCCGATGCCGAAGCTCTGGCCAAGCTGCAGGCTTCCTCTGCCGCCCGCCCGGCGTCCTGGTACGGCGGCCTGGAAATCGTGCGGGAAAGCAACGGCTACAGCTTTGCCAACCTGACCCCGCTGTATTTTGTAAGCAAGAATCTGACAGACTACAGCAACTGGGCCGGCTATGCCGCGAACCAGGTCATTTTTGAACAAAACAACATCACCGTTGCCCAGGCCCCGAAGTTGACAGGCGTGCCTGCCGACGGCGACCTGTACCTGAATTACGACGCCGACAAGCTGGCCAACGACAACCAGCTGGCCTACACCTTTACCTGGACCCAACCCGGCGAGGCGGCTACCAGCGGCGGCAACACCAAGTATAAGCTGACGCTGTACGGTGTGACCGAAACCAGGGATGAAAACGGCAATGTAATTTCTACGGCGGAGGAGACCATCACCCTGCCGGATGATGCCAACAGCAAAGTCCAGTACAAGGATGGCACCTACAGCTACACTCTCCCTATCGATACCGACCTTGCGGGCGGCAGCAACAGCTGGCGCTTTGATAAAGTGCGCCTGCGCGTCACCCGCGATACCACCGGCACCACCCAGGGCATCGGCGCGGCCGACACCGCCGTCTATACCGTGCTGCGCCGCCTGCAGCAGGTGGGCGAGCCCGGCCAGGTGTTCCCCGTGGATACCAGCAATGCCGAACAGACCCGCTATCAGATCAGCTGGCCTGCCGTCTCGGATGAACGCGTGGACCACTATGAGCTGTGGGCACAGGTGCAGACCACCAACGCCGCCGGCACCACCCTGGGCGAAGCCTTTAAGCTGCACCCGGCGGATGGCGACAGCACCACGCTCATCAAAGACACCCAGACCATCGTGGACCTGGAAGCTTACCAGGGCGAAACGCTGGTGTTCTACGTGGTGGCCTGCCCGGCAGACGGCGACACCACCGTGCTGCGCAGCCCCAACGGCGAGGTCAGCGACCCGCAGACCATCATCCAACGCACCGAGGCCCCGGCCATCAGCAAGGTGGACTTTACCTGGACGGGCAAGGCCGTCAATGACGCTCTGCCGCTGATGAACGCTTTCTGCAATGACCTGACCATCCAGATGACGGTGGACAAGGCCGACGCCGCCAGCTACTTCTTTACCGGCTATTTGTTTGATGATGAGGCCGCCTACAACGACGCCTGCGCCAAGGCCAAGATCTGGATGGACGACCCCACCAAGGAAAACCTGGACGCCCTGAATGCCGCCCTGCGTGAGGATAAGGCAACGCTGATGATCCCCGAAGCCTCCAAGACCGTGGGCAGCGAGACCCAGGTCAGCGGCGATGGCACCACCGTGTCCTACACGGTCACGCCCAACGCCAACGCTTTTACCATGCAGCCCGCCGACGCCAACCGCTACCTGCTGCCCGCCCTGCGCGCCATGGTGGCCAACAGCGAGTCGGCAGCTACCTCCTCCTCCTGGAAGTTCTACGTGCCGGACGATTATGCCCAGGCCGCAGGCGCTTTGCACCTGCCCAAGATCCAGCTGGACAAGCCGGAAAAAGACGGCGTTCTCAGCGTGACCTCGGTGGAATCCACGGTGGAGGGCAAGCTGTACGGCACCGAGGGCGAAGCCTGGAAACCTGACAGCGCAGAGATCACCATCCACCAGTACGCTGTGCAGTGGCCTGCCGTCAACGAGTACACCGATACCGACGGCACCACCCGCAACTTTGCCGAGAAGTACCGCTTCCACGTGACGCCTGCCGCGGATATGCCCGCTGACGACCCGAACGAGGAAGGCTACGACATCCGCTTTACCGTGGCCCCGGCGGATGTGGTAACGGAAAATGACGATGGTACGCAAACTATAACGACCCACCGCGGCGATATTTTGAAGGTGGAAAAACTGCCGTCTGGCTTGAACGAAAACGACCCGGCCAACTGGCTGGACATCACCGAGGCCGCCCGCAACATTGCAAACGAGGGCACCGAGGATGAGTATGTCTGGTACGATTTGAGCATTGTGCAGGTGACCCGCACGGTGACGAATGATGACGGTACGACGTCCGAAGTGACGGAGCTGGTCAGCCAGCCCATCACTCTGACCGGCCACCACGCTATCGACAACGATAACCCCAGCTACCGCATCAAGACCGTGCCTGCCCTGCGCCAGGCCGAGATGACCGATTATTCCCTGGGCTACCGCCTTACCCTGCCTGATATGACCCAGCGCGCCGACGGCGACAACGACGAGACCAGAGCACTGGAGAAGTACACCGAAAAGGTCACCATCTGGGCTGTGGGCAACGGCGAAAAGACCGTCGATTCCGACCGGCTGGAAGTCTCCCTGCGCACAGAGGGCCAGGCCATGACCGAGGATGCCGCCCGCCCGGTGTTCGCCATGGCGGAAGCCGACCCCCAGCCCGCACAAAGCACGGGCCGGGCAGGGGAGACGGACCCCACGCCCCCGGCCAACGACCCCAGGGCAGAGGATACCCCCGAAACCGCCGCCCCGGCGGCCTGACCTTGGGCAACACCGCACAATTCCCGCCGTATCGGCACTTAGAATTGTGCGGTATTGCCCTTGATTTAAAAAAGCAGAAAGGAGGGCGCACCATGCCCCCAAAACGCAACCGCCCGCTGCGGGACCAGCAGGGCCTTGCCATGATCTTAGTGCTGTGCCTGGGCGCACTGTTTGTGGCGCTGGCTGCCGCCCTTGTGTATGCGGCCTCGCTGATGATGGCCAACGCCGACCGCCAGCTGCCGGAGCAGGACGTCTACGAGCTGGCCGTCAGCTTCTCCGACGTGCTGGAGCAGGAACTGCTGCATTACACCGGCGCTAAAGAAAAAGACGGCGCGATGACCGAGGAGAACGACCAGAGCATCGGCTACTTTATCAACCATATCTACGTTAAAAAAGGCTCTATCGATAACCCCTACGGCGACGACACCGATCACACGTTTACCCTGCAGGCGCCCGAGGGCATCGACGAGATGACCGTCACCCTGAACAAGCACCCCAGCGACGATGTGGACGAAGGCGGCAACGTGATCGATAACGAACCCATCACAGAGAACCTGAGTAACCTTCTCATCAAACTGAGAAATCAGAGCGAGAACGGGTCCACGATGAATGTGGATGATTATGTCATTCGTGTGACCGTCAAAGTGGTCAAGGGAGACCAGAGCTACAGCTACACCAGAAAGTACAAGCATACCGGCATTTACAGCTACTATTACACGCTGGATAATGAAAACACTCGTTACAGCTTCAATGGTGCCGAGGGCGATACAGCTTTGAGATTGACCAACATGGCAACCAGTGAGGAACGTACCGTCACAAAAAATGATGCTTCTACACTATACCTGCGCTACAGCATGGATACGGATAGTGCGTGCATTTTTACACGCATCAACGGCAATGATGAGTAAGGAGGTGGCACTATGCAAAGATTGAAAAACGCCCTCCGTGACCGCCGCGGCGAAACCATCGTGGAAGTGCTGGTGGCCTTCGTGCTGCTTATGCTGTTTCTGGCGCTGTTTACCGCGTCGCTGCGGTTTGCCCGGCGGGCCTCGGCCCAGGCGCAGACCACCCGCGATAACGCCTACCTGCTTACCGAAGCACTTTACCCGGTCAACGACGATGCGGCCGAGTGGAAAAACGAATCCGGCACCACGACCATGATGAGCTTCAGCCGCGGTGACCGCACGGTCTTTGCCGTCAAGGATGTGGAAATACAGACCATACAGGCTAAGATCAAAGACGATAACGATGAGGCTGCTGCCACGCATACCTTCACCCGTTACTACAAAAAAGTGGACGAAGATAAAGACGACACAAAAGAGGACACGACCCCATGACCACCCCGCTGAACAACAAAAAAGGTACCACCCTCGTGGAGCTGATGGTCTGCCTGGTGCTGCTGGCACTGTTTGGCACGGCGGCGGTCACGCTGGTCAAGCCCTGCGCCGAAGCCTACATCGAGGTGCAGCAGCTGACCCGCGCCCAGAACCTGGCCGATGCTCTCACCGAGACCATCCGGGGCGAGCTGGCCGATGCCGACGGCACGATCTCTATCGTAACCGCCGCAACAGAGAGCAACGCGGATTCGGCAAATAATATTTTTATAGAAGATGCCCGCTTGACGGAAGGCACTGCGCTGCGCTTTACAGTGGAAAGCAGCTATACCGAGATACTTGATGCCGGTTATGTGCCCAAGCTGACCGCCACCACCCTGAACGCCGACAACACCACCAGCACCAAGGTCCTCTACGACCCCGCCGACGACACCTTTGCCGAGCTGAACCGCTACCTGCACATGCGTTTTTACAAGCAAACGGAGGGCAAGGACGGAAAGAAAAAAGAGTACACGACCTACGCTTATACAACGGCCTATCCTAACAAAGATTATATGGGGCTTGTCGTTTCGGATCTTGCGTTCTATGTCCGCGGATGGAAAGAGGAGAAGGAAACCGGGAAGATCTGCCTGACCTCGCTGTCTATGCAGCTGACCGTCGCTAAGCCCGATGGCACCCCCGTCTACACCCAGACCGCGGTCATTCCGCTGCCCGGCGCACCGGAGTTCCAATAAAAAATAGCAAATAATTTGGCGAATAAATTGTTGTATGGGCACTGGACAATCGGGTGAAAAAACAGTATACTTAATTAAAAATAACACCGCAAGGTGTGTCAATCGTGAAACAAACGCACAGGAGAGACCTACCATGGCAGACATTGAGATCAGGATGCTCGGGAAATTTGAGATCCTTATGGACGGCAAGCCGGTCCTAGCCGCACTGAAACAGTCCCGCAAGGCTACGATGCTGATCCAGTACCTCGTCCTGCAAAAGGGCGAAAAGGTGACCCACAAAGACCTGACGGATACCCTGTGGAACGGCGAACGGTCCACCAACCCGGATATGGCTCTGCGCGCCATCATGCACCGCTTCCGCAACATGATCGATGCCGAGGGCCTGAAGGAGCTGGAGACCTGCATCATCACCAGCCGCGGCTACTACCAGTGGAACCCCACCATGGAGTGCCGTGTGGACGTGTTTGAGATGGAAGCCCTGATGGAGGAAGCCCGCCGCCAGCTGAACCCCGCCGCCGCGGTAGCCCGCTACGAGCGCGTGCTGGAGCTGTATGCTGGCCGTCTGCTGCCGATGTCCTGCAACGAACCCTGGGTCGAGACCCGCAGCCTGACCCTGCACGTGCAGTACCGCATCGCGCTGTTCCAGGTGCTGGAAGCCTGCAAGCGCAAGGGTGAGAATGAGCGCATCGTTAAGCTGTGCCGCCGCGCCATCGAGCTGGACCCCTACGAGGAGCGCCTGTATCTGGAGATGATCCAGGCTTTGGAGGCCCTGGGCCGCCATGAGCAAGCGCTGGAGATGACCCGCCGCGGCAACGCGATGGGCTGCCTGCACCATGCCGTCGAGCCGGAGCGTGTGGGTGTGGTCTCCCGCCAGGCCCGCCAGGCTGACCGCAACCTGGAAAATGACATCTCCCGCCTGGCCGAGGAACTGTCCGCCGACGACACCCCCGGCGCTGCGTATTGCAGCTTCGAGAATTTCCGTCAGATCTATCACCTGCAGCGCGGCGTGCAAAGCCGCTTCGGCGTGCCGGTCTACCTGGCGCTGCTCACCATGTCGCCCGCCCAGAATGCTGACCCCGCCGAGACTGGCTCCATGATGGAGCAGCTGGGCGAGCTGATCCACAAGAGCCTGCGCCAGTGCGATGCCATGGCCCGTTACAGCGAGAACCAGTATGTGCTGCTCATCAGCGGCAACAGCAGCGCCGAGAACGGCAGCACCCCGCTGGAGCGCATCAAGGCGGCTTTCTACCGCGTGCCCGCCCATGGCCGTTACCTGCTCAACTACCACATGTACGCCCCCGAGCTCCACGCCCTCTCCGCCGACGCCCGGAGAAGATAATATTAGGCAATACCGCACAATTCCCGCCTGACGGCTTAAGCACCGCTCCGGCGGATCTCC